>OCPR01000490.1_pt1 | contig 47230 bp, 56 predicted proteins | sample 1538611 | NCBI WGS metagenome assembly OCPR01 (sample SAMN04571711, study PRJEB22368) | human gut metagenome | biome: human gut; material: stool | host: Homo sapiens | place: Luxembourg | collected 2012-09-28
TTGGGAGAAAGGAGAATAATCCATTACCCTCAAAAGAGGATAATTGGATTATACGTGAGAAATAATGAATACAACAGCAGAAGTATAGAAAAAAATATTTTCCCCCTCTTGACGAATTTTGTGAATGGTGCTATAACAGAGTTGTAACTAAAAAACAATTATAACAAGAGAAACGAAACGCCAATTTAATATCGACATTCCGCAAACTTCCCTATGTTATCAATTTGTATGAATGGAGGAAAAGACAAATGACTACTTTAAAAGTACAAAGAAGAAACATGGAAACTAAGGCTAAAAAGCTGAGAAGAGAAGGCTATGTTACAGGTAACCTTTTTGGCAAAGAAATCGAGGGTTCGATTCCACTGCAGATTGAAAAGCAGGAGGCGGAGAGAATCGAAAGAGAGTGCATGAAAGGAAGCCAGCTCTACCTTGAGTTAGACGGGAAAACATATGATGTGTTAATCAAAGAGATGGATTACCGTCCGATGGACCATCAGATTCTTGAGATGGATTTCCAGGCATTAGTAAAAGGTGAGAAAGTACATTCCGTTGCGGAAGTGATTCTTTTGAATAAAGAGAAAGTAACCGAAGGTGTACTCGAGCAGCTTCTGGAAGAGATTGCTTATAAGGCAACGCCGGAGGAATTGGTTGAAAAGGTTGAGATTGACTGTGCTACTCTGAGACTGGGTGATACATTGAAAGTAGCAGACCTTGATATTGCAAAGAATGATAAGATTGATTTGCAGACCGACCTTGATGCACCGATTGTCAGCATCCTTGCAAGCAACAATGAAGTGCCGGAGGATGAAGAGGCAGAAGAGGAATAAAATTTATTTGGTAAGTGAAAATTTTAGTGTTAAATTTAAGGAGAGGAAATGATTTTATTGTTTCCTCTCCTTTATAAAATATGGATAATTTCATACAATAATTAGTAGATAAATTATATTTTGCATGTTATTATATTAGTATATTTGGAAAAGGAGGCAGTTAATATGGCATTGGCGGAAGTAACAAAATCCACGGATAATAGAATGACGGTTAATGATGCCATGGATGAACTTCTTTCAAAACTGGATGTGGCTATAGATGATATGGAGCAGGGAAGAGTTCAGCCAATTGATGATGCGTGGAAAGAAATTGATAGGATATAGGGGGGAAGATGGACAAAAGATATGATGTTGTAATTGCCGAAAGTGGCAAAATTGATATTATTAAGAAGAAAAAATATATTCTTGAATCTTTTAAATATCGTGATTATGCAGAAAATTATTCAAGTAAAATTCGAAAAGCGGCAAAGGAGTTGGAAACATTTCCTTATGCGTATCAGACGAGCGGATTTTTGTATCGTGGATATGAGATATATTATTATCCGAGAGCCGGGCATTTATTATTCTTTATAGTTAATGAACAGACTAGAACGGTTACAATTCTTCGTGTGTTACAAGATGGGATGGATTGGCAAAGAATTATAAATAAGTGGATTCAACAAAATTAGATAACAAAGAGGAGGACAAAATGGGTTCAGATTGTACAGTACCAATTGATGATGGCTTACTTAACATTCGAGTTGGCGCAATTATTTGCAGAGGAAATGAATTTCTAATGATGGAAAATGACAAAGATCCTTTTCTATATTCCGTTGGCGGCCGCGTAAAATTTGGAGAGACAGCGCAAGAGGCAATTGTGCGGGAAGTGCTTGAGGAAACAGGGACACAGATGGAAATTGACAGGTTGGGATTTGTTCATGAAAATTATTTTTATCTGGACGATCCGGGCAGAGAGAATCAAGTAGTTTATGAAATTTCGTTCTATTTTTATATGAAAATGCCAGAAGATTTTTCGCCGGTTTGCGAGAGTTTTACGGGGAGCAATCATAAAGAACGATTGGTGTGGCTGACAATGGATGGTGATGAGAAAATTTATCCTGAATTTTTCCGGACGGAATTAAAACAGCCATGCGGCTTTGTAAAGCATATGTGCACGGACGACAGAAGGTAAATTATTTTTTTACCTCTAATTTTCCGGTTGACGCTTTTTTGTGAAAAAAGTAAAATAGATTTGTAATTTAATTACGGAATAGGAGGACTAAGAAACATGAAAATTGGTATTTTAGGATATGGTAACCTTGGACGAGGCGTGGAATGTGCAATTAAGCAGAATCCGGATATGGAGCTTGCTGCGGTATTTACGAGACGTGCGCCGGAGACAGTATCCATTTTGACAGAGGGAGCAGCCGTTTGTTCTGTTGATGATGTAGAGCAGTGGAAGGATAAGATTGATGTTATGATTCTCTGCGGCGGAAGTGCTACGGATTTGCCGGAGCAGACACCAAAATATGCAAAGATGTTTAATGTCGTAGACAGTTTTGATACACACGCAAGAATCCCAGAGCATTTTGAAAATGTTGATAAGTCTGCAAAAGAAAGCGGACATGTTGGTATTATTTCCGTGGGCTGGGATCCGGGAATGTTTTCTTTGAATCGTATGTATGCCAATGCCATTTTGCCGGAGGGACGTGATTACACATTCTGGGGCAAAGGAGTTAGTCAGGGACATTCGGATGCCATCCGCCGCGTGGAAGGTGTAAAAGACGGCAAACAGTATACAATTCCGGTAGAGGCTGCATTGGAGGCTGTAAGAAATGGTGAAAATCCGGAACTTACAACCAGACAGAAGCATACCAGAGAGTGTTTTGTTGTATTAGAGGATGGTGCGGATGCTGCAAAGGTAGAGGAAACTATTAAAAATATGCCGAATTATTTCTCAGATTATGACACAACGGTTCACTTTATCAGTGAGGAAGAATTGAAAGCAAAGCACAGTGGTATTCCACATGGAGGATTTGTAATTCGTTCCGGAAAAACAGGCTGGAATCAGGAAAATAGTCATGTAATTGAATATAGCTTGAAACTTGATTCAAATCCGGAATTTACTTCCTGTGTTATCGTGGCTTATGCGCGGGCAGCATATCGTCTGTACAAAGAAGGACAGAACGGATGCAAGACAGTATTCGATATTGCTCCGGCTTATTTAAGTGCCAAAGATGGAGCAGAACTTCGCAAAAATCTGTTGTAAAAAATGTGTATTGCTAGAAATTAATCATAATAATTACCCCCGGTTTCATGATAAGAATCCGGGGGGTGATTTTACAAAATAATAGATAAACAAATGCCGACTGCAACAACACCTACCATGATAAGTGCGGCTATGCGGTGTCCCATCCGGCGGCTTTTGACGCTGCTGTCCGAAAGAGACATTTGTTTGATTATTTCAACGGCTTTTTCCACATTTTTTTCATCGACATAAATTTCAAATACTGGTTTTGCCATCCGGGCTGTGATGGATGTTTCGATGATTTCATGTTTTTTAGCAAAAATGTGATTGGCTTCGAGTTCGGAAATAATCTGGTCTGCTTCTAAAAAGTTTTCTGCAAGATAAATTTTAGTCATAACTGTATACCCCCTTTTTTTTAATATGTGCTTTAAAAAGCATTTTCTATTATTGTATTTTAATAAGTTAATGCTCTAATAGGACAATGCCTTCATCTACAGAAATAATAGGAAATACATTTTCTTCAAAATCATGTACATTTGAGGTTATTAAATAATCTACGCTATTATGCTTTGCTGTAGTATACTGAACACAATCTTCAAAATCTTTCCATTTTTTAAAAAACGCGGTTTCAATATCCTTATCTGTTACAGAAAGTATACTTACTAATTTAAAAATATTTTCCATAATAGTGTATGTTTTATCAATTAACAAGGTCATATTTTTCTGCAATCCTTTCATCGTGATATTGTTTGGCAGTTTTCCCTGTATCCGGTAAAACACCAACAATATTATTAAAAATATCCTCAATCGGTTCCGTGGCTTTTTTTCGTTCTTCGTGTTGTGAACTAATGAATCTCACATAACTATATATGATTTCTACTTCATTTTCCGGTAAATCATTCAAGAGATTAATGGTTTTTTCTAAGGTTGACATATCCATCACTCCTTTCAAATCATTCATTGTTATAATAACATCATACCATAACACATGTGAAATGCAAGGCTTAATTGGTTATAAGAACACAAAAAACTGGGCAATCTAAAAATAAAAACGGAGGACAGAAAAATGAATCAAAAGGATAATTTTAAAAGCACTCTTCCGATGGCTGCACTGGATGAAATCCCACAGCCGTCAGAGAATGCAAAAGAAATTGTTGGACTTGTGAAAGCGCAGGGCAAAGTAACCGGCTATAAGCTTTCGGATGGACAAATGGTAAGTAAGAGTGAAGGAGTTGCTATGGCAAAAGCGGGCGATATTCAGGGCGTGGGCGTAGCGCACCGTGGTGATACAGAGTATTTAAAGGCACTTCCGGATGGAAAGGAGACGAATAATCTCAGCAGCCTGCCAACTGTGCGGTGACAAGTTCAAGGACAAGGAAAATCAAATTATATTTTGTAAAACATGCAATATAATTTTTTGAATTTGCAGCGCTGGTTTTTTTGTAGTATTCAAGAGAAATCATACTTGCCATAGAAGCAATTAAAGTTCCTAAGCCGCCAATATTTACTCCGATTAAAAGGGCGGTACTATTTTGGGTAAATTTAGATAACAAGATGGCGGCAGGGACGTTGCTTACAATCTGGCTGACGAGGATGCCGCCACCAATTTCCCTTCCGGAAATAATGTGGGATAAAAAACTGTTTATCCATGGAATCTGTGCAATATCCCCAACAAGGATAAAAAGGCAGACAAATTTGATTAATAAGTTAAAGTTAATAGTTCGAAATGTTTTTTTGTCGAAAAGAAAAAGGCTGGCAAGAACTAGAATAAAGGTCACATAATGGGGAACAATTCGAAGGATGTTCAAAAGGCACAAAATAAATAATAAAATAAAAACAAGGCTCCAAAATCTTTTGTACTTAAGAGATTTTGAAAAGCTATTTTCTTCATCGACTGTTATTGCTATTTTTTCCTTTTTAAAATTAAAAAAAATGAGAGCCAGTAAAAAAAGAAAGGCGACGATTCCGTAAGGAAGTATGGCAGCGTAAAAAGAGCCAAGTGTCATTTGGTAAGTTTGGAATAAATAAACATTTTGTGGGTTGCCGATTGGCGTCATCATACTGCCCATATTGGCTGCAATTGTTTCTAACACAAGAAGTTTAATTAACAAATCATTGCGGTTTAATCGGTTTAGAATGCCAATGGAAAAAGGAACAAGCACGATGAGTGCAACGTCATTTGTTAAAAGCATACTAAGAAAAAAACATGCGCCAATAAGAAAGAGAGCAAGTTTAGATGTGTTACCTGTTTTATTTAAGAAAAATGTTGTGAAATTGTCAATATAACCCAACTTGGTTATACCGGCGACAACACCCATCAGACTGAAAAGTAAGCCAAGTGTTTCAAAATTAATTTGTCCAATTGTATATTGATAAAAAATTTCCATAGTGTAATACCTCTTTATAATAATCCAATTATGTATCGGCTAACTTCGGAAAAAAATAAAGTGATTAAAATTATTTGATTCTTGGTTGACAAATGTATACCTATCAAGTACTATAAAGACAAGGTATACAAATGATTACCAAAAGAAAAGGAGGTTACTTATGGGGGAAATTCATTTATCGGATGCAGAATGGGAGATTATGAATTGTCTGTGGAACAAACCGAATCAAAAAATCAGCGAAATTGTTATTGCGTTAAGTGAAAAGAAGGCGTGGGATAAACACACGGTGATAACACTTTTGAACCGGATGGAGAAAAAGGGAGCAGTGTCATTTGAGAGAAATGGCCGCGCCAAAGAGTATTATCCGTTAATTTCACAAAAAGAAACTGTAAAGCAGGAGACAGAGCAGTTTTTTGAGCGTGTTTGTCAGGGCAGTTTACGATTAATGGTTAATTCTTTTCTTAGCAGCAAGGCGGTAAAGAAAGAAGATTTGGATGAGTTATATCGTATGTTAGATGAAGCAAGAGGGGGGAAAGAATAATGTTTGAATTTATGTTGGAATGTCATCTTTTGATGCTTTTTCTGATTTTGTTACGGGCTTTGTTTGGCTCCTTTCTTTCCGCAAAAATGCGTTACGCTTTGTGGTTATTTATCCCGCTTCGTTTTTTGCCGTTTGGGTTGTTATTTGAAGCAGGAAAGCAGACTGTTTTGGTAAATCTGATTGGGAAAATACTAGCTATGCTGCCGCAGGTTTCCTTTGCCCGGTTTGACGCTTCCGCTATCCGTATTCCGGTCTGGTTCATGACTGTGTGGGCGGTGGGAAGTGTACTTGTGCTTGTTTGGCAGTGGTTCGTAAATTTTCGCTTTGAAAAGAAATTATATGAAGAAAGAGAAAAACTTCCGCAGGATACGGCAGCTTACCCGGTCTATCTGGTAAATGATATTGCATCGTCCTGTGCATTTAAAATACATGGCGAAAAAGCGATTTATGTAGGGCGGAAGGCAGCCAATGATTTGGAAGTTTTTCAGACGGTTATCAAACATGAAACCAGTCATTTGGATTCTGGGGATTTGTTTTTTGGAAAAGTTCGAATGCTTTTGACAGCGGTCTTCTTTTTTAGTCCGATTGCCTGGCTGGCAGCCGTATTATCAAAAAGGGACTGTGAGATGGCGTGCGACGAGCGGACAATTAATCGCATGGGAATTGCAAAAGAAGAATACGGAAAAATCTTGCTGGATTTGACAGTGGAAAGATTAAATACAGTCGTATTATTCTGCCATGCAGTTATGATTTCACCTTCCTCTTATGGGTTAAAGGCTCGAATTAGAAATGTTTTGTCAAAGCAGAGAAACAAAAAAGGACAGATTCTGATGGGGATTCTGGTTGTGCTGTTTTGCGCTGGAACATGTTTTTATGAAATTCCATTTTTACATAATATGAATCAGGAAGAAACAATTCGGCAGTACGTTTTTTATTGTAACCAGGAATACTTTTTGGGTCTGAAAAAAATATGTGTACCGGAAAAGATGGATTATTTTTTTCATCCTAAAGTTACCGGAAAAATTGTTTCCCTTAACAAAACGAGTGAGAATTCAGAAGAGGTATTGTACCAGGTTGTGACAGAAGACAAAAAAGGCTGCAAAAGGAAACGGTCCATTTGCCTAGTGCAAAGAGAGCAGTGGAAGGTAAAGCCGTGGTCAGAAGCGAACGTCCCTTTTCAATATGATGTTGTTAAGAATAAGATTCGCATTAAAGCCTATATTGGCAAGGAAGATGTAGTTTCTGTGCCAGAGAAGATAGAGGGAAAAACAGTCAACGAAATTCGGACGGGGGCATTTAAGAATTGTAATGTGAAAAAAATTACGATTCCTGCCTCGGTAGAAACAATTGGCTCTATGGCATTTTTTAACTTGCCGGACTGCGAGGAGATTACAATTGGAAATAAAATGGCTCTCAAATCCGATGACATTTTCAAAAGATGTCCCAAATTAAAAGAGGTCAACACGAAAGGAAAGGGAACGATCGTCTGGTTTATTGGAAATAGTTTGATTGAAGATGGAAACCTGGATACCTATTTTCAGGATATCTGTGACCAGAAAAAAGAGCCGGTGATTCATTACACAAATACAGGAAGCGGTTACATGGTAATGGACCATTTGAATGATTTTCAAAAGGATTTGCCGGAAACGGCATATCTGACAGCAGATGTAATTCTTATCCAGCCACTTCACGATTATGAGGCAATGATGGTTTCCACTCTTTCTGATAAATGCCGCAAAGATGCAAAAATTTATTCGCTTGGAACCATTTACACGAGATATAGAAATTACTGCAAATTTAAAAATGATTTTTCAAAACCGCTTGCTGGGTTTACACCGGGTGGTGATTTGTGTGATGATCTTGTCCAGAGAAAGATACTCAAGCACTATGATATTCAGTCAATGGATGAAGTTCATCCAACATACTTAAATGGATTTATTTCCGGAGCGAGTATTTACAAGGAACTTTTCCATGGAAAGGTTTTGGATATTGATTACAAAAAAATGAGTTATGCGCTTGATTCTTTCATCCCCGGCAAGACCGATAAAGAGCGGGAAGAAAAAATGAAAGAGATTTTGGATGCCGCACAGAAATTTGATGTGAAGGAATATCAAAAGAGCGGGCGTGGATATTATGGGTATTCGGAGAAGATAAAGCGAGGGGCGTAATTAAATTAGGAACATATAATTTGTTTTAAAGGAGGAAAGATATGGTAGCAATATTGACAAGTTCTTTGGGCGGCTCTTATAAAGTAAACGGCAAGCGTATTCCGACTTGTTTGCAAAATGAAAATGGTTTGTTAGACCAAATTAAAAAATATTGGAAGCCTATGTCCAAAGTTCTCATTATAAGTGCCGGACCCAATGATTTTATACGAAATGATAATATTTTGTTCTGTCAACGGGAAGCTTTCGTAATGAGTGGATTAGATGCGAAGTTTTTTGATATATGTGATGCACGTAATGAGGAGATGGCACAAAATATAAGTGAATATGATGTGATAATACTGGCAGGTGGACATGTTCCCACCCAGAATAAGTTTTTTAAAAAAATTAGGTTGAAACAGAACTTGGAAAACTTTCAAGGAATGCTGATTGCATGGAGTGCTGGCTCTATGAATTGTGCGGCTGTTGTTTATGCACAGCCTGAGTTAGAGGGCGAGGCTGTTAGTAAAGAGTATAAAAGATTTATGGAGGGGCTTGGAATTACCAATAAAATGATAATACCTCATTATCAAGATGTAAAGAATGACATTGTGGATGGGCTCCGGGTGATGGAAGATATTACTTATCCGGATAGTATGGGCAAAGAATTTCTTGCTTTAAATGATGGCAGTTTTTTTGTGTCAGTGGATGGCGAGGAAAGTGTATATAGCGAAGCCTTCATAATAAAAGATGGAAAGCAATTACGTTTTACTTAATACTTCGAATCAACCTTGTGGAAACAAAAGAGCAAATCGAGGGTGACAAGAACAAAGAAATCGAGTATACTTATGATAAACAGGGAAATCTCGTTCAGGTGAAAAGCAGTCTGGAAAATGAAAAGACACAGTATGTCCAGTATGTTTATGACGAGCAGGGCAACAAAGTGCGCCGGTTTACCGGCATGACCGATCCTTTGACGGTAACGGTAGCGGCAGTTGAAAATGTCAAAGATGATGCCGGTAAGGATACCTTTACCTATGGCGGTAAAACATATGCCGTTTTGGTAACCGGGAAAAAGAAATCCGATACCATCCGGGAAACAAAGTATGTGTATGACACGAAAAACCGTCTGGTTTCTTATACCGACCCGGAAGGAAGAACGGAAACGTATACTTACGACTGCAACAGCAACCTGACGAAAACCGTAGATAAAAACGGAAACACTTTGAAAAACACATATGATAATAAAAACCGGCTGACCGAGAGGACAGCAAAGGAGAAAAAGACCGGAAAAGAAACTGTACATACTTACCGTTACAACGCCTATGGAGATGTGACAGTACAGGATGATACACAGTTTGTGTATGGCGATGTATCCGGCCAGGTCACAAAAGAAACGACCAAACTGACAAAAAATAAGGATGTCGTAAAGAATTATACCTATGACAGTAATGGGAACAAATCCACTTTTTCCGTAAAAGCAGGGGAGGATACCAAACTTTCTTTGTCGTATGAGTATGATGGCAGTTCCCGACTGATTTCCGTCAAAGACAGCGAAGGAAAACAGGCTGTTTCTTATGCCTATAATATGCTTGGCCGTATTACCAGAGAAACAAAAACAGGAAGGGAAGATATTTCCTATACCTATGACGCCAACAATAACCGGAAACAGATGACAATCGGAAACAAGACAACCGCTTATCAGTACAACAAAAACGACGAACTGCTCCGCACGGATACGCTGCATACCGACACGGAGAAGAACGATGTGGTGATTTACAAAAATGATAAGAACGGAAACCAGCTTGCTACCGTGAACCGCTCTGAGATTCCGGCAGAAGCAAAGGATACGTCTTACATCGATGTCGATGTGACGTTGGGAGACAATCAATTGAACAATAATGTAGTAAACCATTATAATGCTTTGAATCAGCTGACCGGGACGCTTACGAAAAACTATAAGGTAAGCTTTACTTATGATGCCGAAGGACTTCGTACCGGAAAGACGGTAAACGGAGAAAAAACGGTTTATGTCTGGGACGGAGACCAGGTGGTAATGGAACTGTCAAAGGGAGGAGCCGTACAGAAACGTTACATCCGTGGAAATGATTTAGTGTATGCCGATAAAGGAGAGAATACGGAGAAAACGTATTATGTCACAGACATGCACGGCAATGTGGTGCAGCTTTTGGATGAATCCGGAAATGTCACAAAGACATATGAGTATGATTCCTTTGGAAACGAAGTAAAACCGGAGAAAAAGGATGAGAACCCGTACCGTTATTGTGGAGAATACTACGATAAAGAGACGGAGGAAGTCTATCTGCGGGCAAGATACTATGAGCCAAGTGTAGGAAGATTTATCACAAGAGATACCTATACCGGGGAGAGTGATGAGCCGCTTAGTCTGCATTTGTATACTTATTGTGCGAATGATGGGGTGAATATGGTGGACCCGAGTGGGCATGATGCGATTTGGTTGCAACAAACGGATGGTGCACTAGGATTTGGACATACAGCAGTGGCAATAAAACTAGGAGATAGTAATTGGGTTTATTATTCTTTTTCTTCTTCAAAACCGGATGATTTACTTGGAAATGTTTTTGGAAATAATAATGGGAAATTAGACGTTAGATTTTATTCGGTAGATTATTCAAAAAAATGGAAAGAGTATGTGTCGCCTAAGGGATTTAGTAAGAAGTCTAGAAAAAAGTTAGATGATAGGATTTCTTCAGCAAAGGCTGTTATTGAACAGGGAATGAAAGGTGGTATTAATTACGATAAGCATATTTTTTTGGAGGGGAACTTTAAAAAAAGCTATCTTTATTTGCGAAAAAAGGCCAATATGGTTCATCAAGGCAAATTTAATTATAGTTTATTAAAACAAAACTGTAAAAATCTTGTTGTCGACGCTTTGAAGAAGGGGGCATTAAAGTTTAGACCAAGACAATTCAGAAAATGTTTGAATAAAGCAAGAAAAAAACTATATCCTAATGATGCATTTAAGCTTGTTAATCAGTTTATATTATCTTATCCTAAGATAACAGCGCTAAGAAAATAGAAATATTGAGAAAGGGAGGCAATATATAATGAAAAGAGTATATATTATAGCAGGGGTAATATTTATATTAGTGTTTATGGTGTGGGAGCTGGGAAGAATTTGCTATAATGTGGACTTGGATTCAATATTAAAAAAAACCGAAAATAGTTTATTAGATACATCGCAGGAAAAAAATCAATATCTTAATTATCAGATTATAAATGGTAATTTGTATTTACAAAAGGAAGATGGATTATATCAATATAATTATGAGAATGGTGAAGAAGAAAAAATATTAGAAAACTCGATGGAAGATTTTATGATTATAGGAGATAAAATTTATTATACTAAAGTAAATAATAATGCAATTGAACTTTACAATTGTTTGAGTTTGTTTTGCGAAAATATAGGAAAAGATAACAGTAAAAAGCTTGTCGGCAATATAGAAAATTGTATTTTTAATAAAAGTTTTGTGCTTTTCTGTAGAAAAAAAGAAAATGAACTGAAAGTATATCGTTATGACATAGCAACGAAGAATTGTAAAATTATTGTTTCTTTGTCACAGAATATTATAAATAAAGAAATGATGTTTGTGATACAAGATAACATTATTTTTGGAGAAAATGATAGGAGCAAGATATATTCTTACAATATGAGAACGAAAGAGTGGGGGGAAATCTTTTCTATACCGTTAGATGGACAAGATTTGTTTTTTTACGTAACAGGTGTTCAAGTAATGAATCATTATTTGTATGTTCAGGGGGAGGTGTGTGATAGCACAAAATCAGATATTGCAGGACCTCATGTTGTTACAGATAATAAGTCAAATGGAATTTGGAAAATAGACATAGAAACGAAACAGCGGCAGCATATTTCAAAAAATATATGTGCAGGTGGAATTTATGTTTTGAACAACAAATTGTTCGGTATTAATAATGGAAAGTATGTGAATCTTTCATAATGGAAAAAGTGTATTGCAACATTTTTGAAGGTTAAATTGTTGTGTTAAAGAAGTTGATTTATATGTAAGGGGGTGTCCTTGTTAGTGTCAGTGGGATAATTTACATAATAAGAAAGTGATTGTACGGGAAAAAGAATAAAATGAGTGAATTTAGCAAGTTGGATAATCTTTTTTAGCTATAAGGAGGCACAGACGATTACCACCGGTTATGAAAAGGAAATCAATCCGTCTTCTTATACCGAAGAAGTTGACCCGGCAAATTTTTACGACCAGTTTAACGATTCGGTGTTAAGTGAAACGATTACAAAAACCGTAACGGATGCCGAAGGTCATACCCTTTCCCAGATGACTACCTATCTTCGGGGAAAAAATAAAACGGAAACCGTTACCACCTATGAAAATGATGACTTTGGCAGAACGGTCAAAGAAAACACGATTCAGAAAAAATATCAGGATGGCAGATGGCTTCCGTCTTATGAGACAGAGGTTTCTTATACTTACGATGAAAATGGAAATGTAACCGAAACCGAGACAAAGAGCCGAAAAGAAGGGAAAACCGACTGGCAGACACAGAAAACAAAAGCCGTCTATGACAGCAAGGGACAGGTTACAAAAGAATACAGTCCACGCGGTGTCAAAGAGAACGTGGCGGCAGCATATACTTACGACCTCTTGGGCCGCAAGATCAAAGAAGAACTTCCGCAGAACAAGACAGACGGAAGTGCCGGTTACCAGACCGTAGTAAACGAATATGATAAATCCGGCAACCTTGTGGAAACAAAAGAGCAAATCGAGGGTGACAAGAACAAAGAAATCGAGTATACTTATGATAAACAGGGAAATCTCGTTCAGGTGAAAAGCAGTCTGGAAAATGAAAAGACACAGTATGTCCAGTATGTTTATGACGAGCAGGGCAACAAAGTGCGCCGGTTTACCGGCATGACCGATCCTTTGACGGTAACGGTAGCGGCAGTTGAAAATGTCAAAGATGATGCCGGTAAGGATACCTTTACCTATGGCGGTAAAACATATGCCGTTTTGGTAACCGGGAAAAAGAAATCCGATACCATCCGGGAAACAAAGTATGTGTATGACACGAAAAACCGTCTGGTTTCTTATACCGACCCGGAAGGAAGAACGGAAACGTATACTTACGACTGCAACAGCAACCTGACGAAAACCGTAGATAAAAACGGAAACACTTTGAAAAACACATATGATAATAAAAACCGGCTGACCGAGAGGACAGCAAAGGAGAAAAAGACCGGAAAAGAAACTGTACATACTTACCGTTACAACGCCTATGGAGATGTGACAGTACAGGATGATACACAGTTTGTGTATGGCGATGTATCCGGCCAGGTCACAAAAGAAACGACCAAACTGACAAAAAATAAGGATGTCGTAAAGAATTATACCTATGACAGTAATGGGAACAAATCCACTTTTTCCGTAAAAGCAGGGGAGGATACCAAACTTTCTTTGTCGTATGAGTATGATGGCAGTTCCCGACTGATTTCCGTCAAAGACAGCGAAGGAAACCGGGCTGTTTCTTATGCCTATGATACGGAGGGAAGCCTTAGCGAAAGACAGGCGGCAAACGGACTGAAAACCACGTATGGCTATGATTACCAGAACCGTTTAACCTCTATGACAAACGAGACAGGTAAAGGTGTGGTTTCCAAGTACAGCAGTACCTATCTCAAAAACGGACAGAAAGCAGAAGAAGTTTCTACCGTTATGGATAAGAAGGGAAAGAGCACGAAAAAAACGGCAGCCTACACCTATGACATGCTTGGCCGTATTACCAGAGAAACAAAAACAGGAAGGGAAGATATTTCCTATACCTATGACGCCAACAATAACCGGAAACAGATGACAATCGGAAACAAGACAACCGCTTATCAGTACAACAAAAACGACGAACTGCTCCGCACCGATACGCTGCATACCGACACGGAGAAGAACGATGTGGTAATTTACAAAAATGATAAGAACGGAAACCAGCTTGCTACCGTGAACCGCTCTGAAATTCCGGCAGAAGCAAAGGATACGTCTTACATCGATGTCGATGTGACGCTGGGAGACAATCAATTGAACGATAATGTAGTCAACCATTATAATGCTTTGGATCAGCTTACTAAAACGCTAACAAAGAACTATAAGGTAAGCTTTACTTATGATGCCGAGGGACTGCGTACCAGCAAGACAGTAAATGGGAAGAAAACTGTCTTTATATGGGATGGAAATCAGTTAGTGATGGAGTTGTCTGAGAGTGGTATAGTGAAGAAGCGATATATCCGTGGAAATGATTTGGTTTATGTAGACAAGGAAGCGGACAAAGATTCTGGCAAATTTGAGGATAAGCAGTATTATGTAACAGATTCACACGGTAATGTGGTGCAATTGACCAATGTAGATGGAAAAATTATCAAGACTTATGAGTACGATTCCTTTGGAAATGAAGTGAATCTGGATAAAAAGGATGATAATCCGTTCCGTTATTGTGGGGAGTACTATGATAAAGAGACGGAGGAAATTTATCTCCGGGCAAGGTATTATCAACCGACAGTGGGGAGATTTCTTACAAGAGACACCTATACAGGAGAAAGCGGTGATCCGCTAAGTTTGCATTTGTATACTTATTGTGGCAATGATGGGATGAATAAATGCGATGCTGATGGTAATGCATGGACGTGGATAAAGAATAAGTGGAATGCATTTTGTGATACAGCCCAAAAATGTTATAATGGTGCAAAAACTTATGTAAAAAAAATTGCAAGTAATGTTAAGAAAACAGCGGCTAAAGTAATACGGGGAGGAGTTAATTATTGGAAAAAAACTTGGCTTGGGAAAGAATTTTATAAAAGAACAAAATCAGGGAGCGACTGGAAAGTGAATTTACTTTTAAAGTTGGGTGGTTTTGAAAGGGAAAAAGGCAAAAGTATATTTCATGCAAGGGATATTTGTATACAGAAATTAGGAGGGTATAATAATTTTTATGATTTTGTTTTTGATTCAGCGACAAACATATCTAAACCGTTAAAATATAAATTTACAGATAGAAAAGATTATAAATTTAATATGAAGAGAAAGTATGTCATATGGGCATGGAAAGGTGATTATTTGAATTTGGGGGCAGGATGTGAAGTGGGTTTCTATAACACTTATGGAAGTACGAAACATTACTTTTTTGTAAAAAAAATATTTACAGAATTAGAGATGCGGTACAATGGAAATTTAATTAATAACTATAGGCCGCCGAAATCCAAAGGAGAAAAAGTGGGGCATTCATGGTGGATTACAACATTTAATGCTGGTATGCAAAATAATGTCAATCCTTCAAAGATTGGATTCCGATGTGTAGCAGATCTATCTGTATTAAAAGCTTATGCTCGAAAAGCATTGGAAAGACGACTTGAAAAATCAAAGAGGTGGAACGTTGAAGGAAACAAGGCGACTTTAAAATGGAACTATTAGTGAAAGAGGAATTAGATTGAAAAATAATGCTGATTTGATTATTTTTCACACGGCTATTTGTGCCGAGAACGTCACAAATAAGCCTTAATCCGACACGGGAGAACTGCAATGCGGCAAGAGTGCCGTATTCGCAGCTTTCTCGTGTGGTTTCTCGAATGCAGACGTTCTCAGAATGAGAGGTTTTATGAAAAATAAATATTTATATCTGTTTTTGATATCTGTTATTATGATGATATTGTCAGGGTGTACTCTTAGAACTTCAGATGGATTTACGTCTGATGAAAAAAGTATATGCGTGCTTCAGAATGGACGTTCAGCCCGCATTGGGAATACGGTACTTTATGATTGCAGTGAAGATTATGGTACTTATATAAAATTGGAAAACAGTGATGTCTCAAGAAAATTAGACGATGTATCACAAAATTTTTCTATCTCTAAAATATCAAGTTCCAATCAATATTTTTATTTGTCAGGTAAGGAGATTTCGGATGTATGGGGAGGCAAGACAAATGTACTGGTTATGGATGTAAATGGGGAAATTATTGCAGCAAAGGAATGCTGTTGCGACTGGATTTATGCCAGCGGAAGTACCATTTTTGGTTATTACAAATGTCGCAATCAATCCGAAAAAGTGCTTGCGTGGGTGGCAACACGTATGGAGGTAACACATTATCAGGATGAGGAAGAATTTTTGAACAGTGAAGATAATAATATAGAGGAATGGACGCCAATGACTGGCGAGAGTTTGTCGGTGGATGGGAAAGAATGGTTTCGTCAAAAAAAGGATTACGAACACTCCCAAAATTATTATACGGATACGGTATATTGTGATACTTATTACGTTTTGAAGTGGTTAAATTATGTGGACGGGAGAGAATCTTCGGGGTTGGATTGGGATGTGAAAGTACAATCTAAAAAGTACATAAAGCAAATGCGGAAACTCATGGGGGCAAAGAAAAATTTTGAAGTATCCTCCTGGCAATTGGAGGACAAGTTAGTTGTTATTTGTCGTGTTTATAGTCGGTCGGGAGGTCTTTTGCAGCATTTTACAAAAGACATAGAGCGTAGTTTGATTTTCCAATATGATCCGGACACGGATTCTCTTCATTTGGACAATACCTATGAGGGAAAGGAACTGGCGTATTGGGATGAAACCTGGATGATATATCGGAAAGGAAAAGAACTGTTTGTTGAAAATATTCCCACGCATAAAGTAAGTAAAGTATTTGAAAATGATACAATTATTAATATTGATTTGTCATATGACATTGTTACTTTATGGGATACAAAGGATGGGAAGTTGAATCGTTCAGATACATTTATATTGCAATAAGAAATTTAAATGTATGAACTATCTGACGTATATCTAAAAGACGTAATCATTATAATTGTGGAGGGAGTATATAGAAATAACTATTTATTAAATCACACAATACGAAGAATATAATTTGAAAGTTAATGATTGCGTAAGAAAGGGAATAAGTGGCAATCTTTATTGGAAGGTTGTGTGAGGAAATAGGTGTTTAGTAAGTGCCCTCTAGCGTAGGGTAGTTGTCACCCACCTCCCAAGCTGATATGATAAGTATCAGAAGGACAGGTGATTGCTATGAGTTATAACAAATATCCAAAGGAAATGAAGGAAGCCATAATAGCAAGAATGCTTGAAGGCGATGAAACAGTAACAGACATCCAGCGAGATACAGGAGTAGGAATCAGTACTTTGTACAGATGGAGAGATCAGGCTAAGCATCAAAAGGGCTTATCAGCAACAACAAAATATAAGAATGCAGATAAATGGAGCAGTCAGGATAAGTTCATGGTTGTTCTTGAAACTGCAAATTTAACAGAGATAGAGTTCTCGGAGTATTGCCGTGAAAAAGGTATTTATCCGGAGCAGGTCAAAGAATGGAAAGAGGCTTGCATAAATGCAAATGATAACGCAAGAGAAAAAAGCACAAAGGTAGGCAAAGAACTCCGTGTAGAACGGAAAGAAAAGGAGAAGTTAGAAAAAGAGCTTGCAAGAAAAGAAAAGGCATTGGCGGAAGCGGCCGCATTATTAGTGCTACGAAAAAAAGCAGATGCGATTTGGGGAACGGACGAAGAGGACGAATGATCAACGCTTCAGATCGCAGACAAGCAGTAGAGTTGATCAAAGAAGCAGTAGATTCAGGAGCAGCATTGTATAAAGCATGCGTAGAGCTTGGAATCAGTAAGCGAACATATAACCGCTGGAAGAATACAGACAGTGATTATATAGATAAACGCACGATATGTGCAAGACCAGAGCCGGCGAATAAGCTGACTAAGGAAGAAAGGCAGGAGATATTGGACATATGCAATACAGAAGAGTTTGCATCAAAAACACCAAGTGAGATTGTTCCAATGCTTGCGGACAGAGGAAGCTATATAGCAAGTGAAAGTACATTTTACAAAGTGTTAAAGGAAGTATAACAGTTGACTCACAGAGGACGGGAGCAGCGGAAACATAAGAGACCAATATCAACGCACAAAGCAACGAGAGCCAATCAGGTTTGGATGTGGGATATCACATACTTAAATGGACCAATCAAAGGAATGCATTATTATTTATATATGTTTTCTGATCTATACAGCAGGAAGATTGTTGGTTGGGAAGTTTGGGAAAGCGAAGATGCAAAGCATATATGGTATGGAGGACCATTGACTAAACAATATGATCGTTTGGCTCGTGTAGCACAATAATGGAAAGTAATGAATATGCACCTTGTTTTGGAATGGAGAATTTTTATATATGGTTGATGAAAATGGAAATATATGTTTGTTAATTAAATTTACTTCATATTATGATTATGAGAAAGAGATGTGGTTACCTTCAATGATGAACTTGCCAGGAGGAATTTTTGGAGACAGAGAGTGTCATTGGTCTTTGGTGGAGGATACAGATGATTTTGAGTGTACCTATTGGTTTTCTTATGATGATTATGAAATTTATCGGCCATGGCAGATCAGGGAAAAATTTTATACAAAACATATGAAATTAAACGAAAATAAATTGATTGATGCAGGATTTTATAAGGTTGAGGGAAAAACTTATTCGTGGGCATATCAATGGTTTTTTCATACCTTGCGATTAAGAAAATTGGAAACTTATTTTTCGAAGATAGAAAAAATCAAACAATGGTCACAATTTTGTATGTTTGCAAAAATGGCAGGACTTCGTAATGAGACATTTTTTATTGAAAATTGGCTGCGCTTGGATATCGCCGTAAAATGGTGCGAGGAACACGGCATACCATATAAATTGGACATTCCAAAAGGCTATCAAAAGGATTATCCGGAAAATGCGCTAAAGGACTCATCCGAGAAGATTAGACATACAGCAAAGGAAAGGAGGTTTATGTCTCCGTTTGACTGGTTAAATGGGATGAAAGATAGTAGTCTTTTTATAGCAGAATTTTAGTTTATTATGTAGAAAACAATTGTAGTTTCCTTATGACCATGTAGTAGACAGGAAAAGAGACGAAACATAGTTATGATGGAGAATCCAAGTTGGCTGCTGTTACTGATGAAAATGGGAGTCAAGTGGTGGGATATTCCTATGATGCGGATGGAAACCTGTCTGAGAGAACTGTGCTGAGGAATAACCTGACGGCAACTTACACTTACGATTACCAGAACCATCTGACAGCAATGAAAAATCAGACAAGTAGTGAGATTGTTCCAATGCTTGCAGATAGAGGAAGTTATATAGCAAGCGAAAGTACATTTTACAAAGTGTTAAAGGAAGCAAAACAGTTGACTCACAGAGGACGGGAGCAACGGAAACATAAGAGACCAATATCAACGCACAAAGCAACGAGAGCCAATCAGGTGTGGATGTGGGATATCACATACTTAAACGGACCGATCAAAGGAATGCATTATTATTTATATATGTTTTCTGATTTATACAGCAGGAAGATTGTTGGCTGGGAAGTTTGGGAAAGCGAAGATGCAAAGCATGCAAGTGAATTGGTGAAACGAATTTATCGGGATGAAAAGATATATATCAGAAATATGCAGAAAGAACCATTGGTGCTGCATTCTGATAATGGAAGTCCGATGAAGGGAACGACAATGTTGGAAACATTGTATGCACTGGGAATTACGCCATCGAAAAGTAGACCACGGGTAAGTAATGATAATCCATATGCAGAGAGTTTGTTTAAGACATTAAAATATGTGCCGAATTTTCAACCGCAAGGATTTGCCACACTGACAGAAGAAAGATTGTGGGTAAAGCGATTTGTGGAATGGTACAATAACGAACATCGTCATAGTGGGATAAACTATGTGACACCATCACAGAGACATATGGGAATGGATCAGGAAGTTTTAAGGAAGCGAAAAGAGGTTTACGAAAAAGCGAAAGAAAGACATCCGGAAAGATGGGCAAAAGGAACCAGAGCCTGGAGTTTTCAGAAGAAGAATGGCTAAATCCAAGACAAGAAGCAGAAACAAAAAAGAGGCGAAAGTCTCGTGAAATTAAAAGAAAGGAAAATCGGGTAGGGTGACAACCACCCGAAAAAATTCCGTAAAAGTAAAAAAGAAGAATCAAATTGAGACTTATAATAAAGATTATTCAGATAAACCCGGAATAGTAAAAGGCAAGTTTAAAAAGTTATTGAAAGGCAATCCATTTATTATCGGGTATAAATTAAGAGGAAAACAAAAATGAAAAGATTAAAGTATGGAAAGAAAGTGACCTTTGGTATCACACTCATATCTGGAATATTTGGATTGTTTATACTACTTTCTATTATTTTTTTTCAAATTGATGAAAAAGGTAAGGAAAAAAGATTAAGAGGAACATATGTTTATTATGAGATGGGATACTTATCTTCAAATGAGAATTATATTGGAATCATTGATCAGGAAAATGAAAAAGTTTCCATTGTAGATAAGTGTGCTAATGAGATATCACATCTTGATATAAAGGAAGAATATCCGAATCAGATTGCACTAGGGAAGAATTCGTATTTTTTGCTTTATTTGTGGGAAAGCGAGGATGGTGATGCAAAAATTGTTCAATATGATTATCTTTCAAATAAAATAAATGAAAGCAAGGTTTCCAACGCAGCATCCATAGCTTGTAGAGATGGATATTTGTTTGTGGGTAAATGGCGACATGATGAGGATGATGATTATTTTCCTTATTTTGAGGCCTATTACAATGGATTTTATGCAAATAAATATGTTGCGGAAAAGCAATTCGGTAGCGGCTTCCATGATTTAATATTAGATGCTCAGAAAAAGTGTCGAGTTGGTGATGTAGACTTTTATTATCATAAAAAAGGATACTTTTCTACTGATCCAGAATGGGATGATTATCCGGGGACGTCAGTGGGAATATTCTGGTCGGATGATGAGAGCAAACAGGCAGATACCAAGCAAGAAAGAAAAAACCGTACGCATTTATTAAAAGAGAAAAACGGGATGGAAAACAATCGTGAATTAAATTATAGAGTAGCGGAGTATCAAGTTGGCAATACCATTTATGGAGTGTGCAACATATATGAAAATGCAGTTACTAAGTGGCCAATCGAGTCGGAAGATGTATTGCAAACATGCTGTTACCAAATAAATCGGGAAACGGATAAACTGAAAATTGTGTCGCAGGCAGATTCGTGTTTGGGTCTCCTAGCGTCAGATGCTGTGTTTGTTTTTTTAAAAGATAACATAATAATTCAGCGCAATATAGAAACAGGAGTTGAAAAGATATTGTATCGCTTTAAAAACGAATATTCCAACAAAATATATTTGCAAGGAGATTATTTGTTAGTGATGGATGGGAGTAATTGTGTTCCTGTCTTATGGAATGCAAAATAATATTTGAAAAAGTTGACGAAGATACTGTAAACAAATTTTTGAGTAAAAGTAAGAGATGAAGTTGTCGGAGCAGAATATTTGTAATGTGGCATTGAGGTTGACTGTCGTTACTGATGAGGCTAGGAATAAATTGGCGGAGTATGTTTATGATAGGGTTGATAAAAATCAACTAGGACATCTACCTATATTTGTGATTTGTTGGAACACATACAAAAAACAGGCAGCGAGGATTTTCCTACAGTTACGATAGCAATAACAACCGAAAAGAAGTGAAGGTTGGAAACAAGAATAAGAAGGAGATTTTTATAGTGAGAAAGGGTAATATGGAAACTAAAAAAATGACAGTAGCTAATATAAATATGGTTTTTGGTAAAGAAGAAGAACCAATGATTTATCATCTTGATGATATTATTGTTCCAGCATTAAATTCACAAATCAAAAAGAAATCTGGACGAGATACTAGATTCTTTTTTGAGGATGTTAAAATTAGTATTGGTAAAAAACCAGAAGGGAAGTCCTGATATTAGGTCGTTTAATTCAACATTATATAATGTGATAAATACCTATATCACTGCTGAAAATGATAAAAGAAAGATTGAAAAAAAAGAATTATTATTGAGACCTAAAAAAATTACTGTTACCGGAATAAAAACAGAAGAAAGTGTAAAAGAAGTGCTTAAGAATGTGGAAGAAGTAGAATCAATAACTTTGAAATTTTATCCACTTAACGGTGAATGGGATTTGGATCCCTCTCTATGGTGCAGTAAATAGCGTAAGAAAAAAACTTAATAGTAACACTGGAAGAATGGTGTTTAATTCGCCTGGTAATACTAATGCCATTATAAAAATAATTGAAGAATCGGAAGGTATGGCAGAAACGCAAATGAAAGTTAGGTATAGTAATGATTCAAGTTTATCAGGAACAAAAAGGACTGCGACTATTAAAGATGCACAGATATCAGAAAATATGAATATTGATGTTTCTGGTGAATTGAAAGGTGCATATGATGAAGTATATGGTGTAAAAAGAGATATAAAATCATTAAACATCCAAAGTGAGAATAATATAATACTTTATGAGGAATTTCTTAGAAAGAGGAATGAGAATGGATGATATCCAGAATCAAAATATTGATGATTTGTTGCAGCAAGAAAATTCTGTAAAGCTAGAATTAGAAGCTTTTAAAGAGATAAAAATCACGAGGAAGAATCGAGTGATGTGTATTTGTTCCATTTGTTTTTTCAAAATTATTTTAGCAAGAGAAAGTTCTTTGCTGATTCAGTATTAAAAGAAAAGAGCTGTCAAATCGGCATCGTTATTCTATTAACCATATGCAACCTTTTGGGGAATGGGGATGTTAATATTTTAATTACGCCTGCATTATTTTTCTTGTATACGGTTTTAGAATTTCAGGGAAAAGTATGCTATCGTTTGTTATGCTTTGCTACGATGTTTTGCGTTTTGTATGGATGTGAGTTTTTATTTATGCTTTTGGTACATCCGGACGCATCGGATTACAAAAATTCTACATTGATTATGATTTTGATGCTTGTTATTAAATTTCTCACCTATATACTGGTTCTGATTACAAATCAAGCAATAGGCAAACGAAAGAGAATACAGGATTCCAAAATATTTATTATGTATATGATGATTCCGGCTGCAAGTTTATTTGTTATGATAATTGTATTCTATTCGGGAGCAGTTCATCATATGGAAGGGTATGCGAGTGCATTCCTTGGGTGCAGTTTTGCGGTCTTGTTTCTAGGAAATGTAATGAGTTTCTATGCATTTGAACGGTATTCGGAGCGATTATATCAAACGATGGAACAAAATATCGTAATTATAAAGCAGAAAAAAGACTTGGAATATTATATGCAGATATCGGAAATTGACAAGAAACAAAAGGAACTGATTCATAATATTACGAATCAGATAAAAATGATTTATGTCTTTGCAAAGGATGGAAATACGAAAGCGATTTTAGAGTTGACGGATAGTATTGGTGAAGAAATGGAAAAGGATTCCAGGATGGTGTACTGCGACAATCCGATATTAAATTCATTGTTAAATGAAAAAAGACGGGAAGCAGGGAAGCAGGGGATTCATACAGACTTTTATGTAGAACCCGGAGTTCTATTACAACATGTGGCACCAATGGATTTGATTTCCATGCTTGGCAATCTTTTGGATAATGCGATTCGTGCGGCTGCGGAGACGCAAGGAGAAAAGTATATTAAGAGTTACATTTATATGAAAGAAGTAGGCGGTTTCTGCGTCATAAAAATCACAAACTCATTTGAAAATATTAAACATACGCAGGATGGGGACTTTGCTACTACAAAAAAAGATGATGGCATGCATGGAATCGGACTTCATTCTGTGAGGCGGATTGCAGAAAAATATGGTGGATGTTTGATGTGTACGGCAGAGGATAAAACATTTGAAACGGTGTTGCTAATCTCTACTGATGAAGAAATATAACAAAAGTGGCCCCTCATTCTGCAAAAATTGTTGCTTTTGTTGAAACTTTTGGTGAAATAGGTATAGTAAAAAGTAGCGCAGATAGCGGGGAGAAGTAGTTATTGAAAGAAGAGGAGTTTAAGAATGAAACGTGTGTGTTTGAAAATGTGTGTTTTCATATTTGTGATAGCAGCAGTATCAGGTTGTGGGAAAGTTGAAACCAAAGATGCTAAAAAGAAACCAACAGAAACAAGCGAAATACATAATGAATATTTTCCATATACAGAAAATTGTCAAATAAAAGTTTCCGGGCGGTTCTATTTTTCAGATCTATTGGAAAAAGAAACAACGGTGTTTGTCAATAGAGAAAGAAAAGGTAAAAGGGGAGAAGTATGGCACATTTTTTTTCAGCGGGTGGAGTATGATTCTTATGATAGCGATGGACGATACCACATGCCGAAGGAATGCTTAGATATGTACTATTTTTTGGTCAAGCAAGATAGGATATACTGGTATTGTATGCCGCATATGCCGGATAATGAAATGAAAACTTTTTGTGAGGAGGGGCGAATACCAGCAGAATACACTCATATTATTTGCCAGAAGGCTGAAATGAAAGATGTTTTATCGGAGGAAGAATCTGGTGAACATGAGCGAATGTTGATTTATGGGAAAAAGAAAGATGTTAGACAGTATAATACATGGACTGTAAAGAAAGATTTTTCAGATGTACTTAGCATATATACTGTTTCATTTAAAAAGAATATTGGACTTGTTGCGTATAGTTGTTCCTGGACAGCAGCTGGAAAAAACACTGTTGAGCTTTGGGATAAAAGATATGTTTCGAAGCGGGCTAAAAAAAGTTTCAAGTATAATTGATAGAGGAAGAAGATGAGCTGGAAAAAGATTTGCTATGTGGATGTGACAACAAAAGCATGGAAAATACAACACATGATGTGAGTATGCACAATTAATACATATGACGAGATACTGCATTATTATTAATACGATGGTTTTGTAAAATATAATTCAATTTGCAAAACGAATATTTATTTAAAATATACTAAGGAATATTACAGAAGAAAAGATATACCTAATGGTGTACGATGAAGAAATTGTATTTAAACATTTATGAGGAGATAAAGTGAGAAAAAAGGGGAAATTAATAATTAGTTGCTGTATTTTATTTGGAATTATGTTATTTATAGGATTGGCATATTGGATATTGATTTTTATTCCAAGAGAGAGGATGAAAGGATGCTATTTTGGTTATGAACAAATGCCAATAATGTCAAACGAAAAATATACTGGTAAAATTGATGCAAAAATGGAACATATTCTAATTGAAGATCATGCCGGAACAAAAGTAACAGAGCTTGATTTATTAGGTAATAGCCTAGATCGAAACTTGATTATATGAGGGGGAAAATTAGAAATGAGGTTTTTGAAATTCTTTGGTTTATTTGTGATATGTTTATTTTTTGTTTCGTGTGGTCTGCATCAGGATAGTACTACAGAGAAGCAAAGACACTTTGACTCGTCATCGAAGCAGAACTCCCTGGAAAAATCTAAATGGAAGAGTTCATTTTGGGTAGAAGCTGATAAAGATACAAAGTCGGGATATCCATATATGAATAATGATCGTTCCGGAAGAACCATTTGCAAAGATGGTAATTATCTTTATGCTGCTGAAAATAATGGAAGCGGTTCAACTCTTTATCGATATAAAGGAAAAGATAAGGAGATTATATATAAAAGTAAATTTGGTCAAATATATTTTTTGAATGCAAAAAATGGTTGTATTGTGTTTGAGTTAATTGAGAAGAAGGGAAGAAATCGGGAAATAGATAATTACACAATTATTAGATTAAATTGCAATGGTGCTAGTGTTGATGTAAAGCAGATAGATGGGATCGTAAATGATCTATGGTTGTATGATAATAGGATATATTATTCCCTTTTTACTAAAATGGGAGGAAAAAATATTGAATCAATGGATTTAAATGGTGAAGATGTTAAGGTTCTTGTGAAAAAGGGAAATGGAGTATATTTTTATGTTTCAAACGAGAAAATATACGCGGTTTATGAAAACGAGGATAACGAATGTGAATTATATCAGATGGATTTGGATGGTTCTAATCAACAGTTAATTTTAAAATTTGCAGCATATGCGGATAGCGTATGTTTACATAAAGATGCTGTTTATTTTCGGAAACCAGGAGATGAGGTTGGGGAGGAAGAGTATTTATATCAGTTTTGTTATGGAGAAAAGAAAGAAAAGTTATTAATTGATGATGCAGTTGCAAAGTGTTTTTTTAGTGGGGAAAGTATTTATTTTCAATCAAATTATGGGGATGGGGTGAAAAAAATCAATTTGTCAAATGGAAATAAAAGTATAATATCAAATAAGGGAATTGCAAAGTGGGGTTGCTTTGATATTGTTTTAGGAAGAAAAATTTTTTGGGGGTGTGAAAATGGAAAATTAATTTATGTAGATAGCAATACTGGAAAAGACTTGAGTTGAGAGCAGATAAGATGGTGTAAAGTAGCATAACATCATGCGTTATCTAACTAATAAATAAATAGACATAGAGTTGTGGTTAAAGTCTTTAAAGGAAACAGTCAGTTTATAGGGAGGTTGTCGTAGGTGAATTTACTAATTCATAGTGTTTATAATTGAGTATATAGAAAATAATTTAGAAAGGGAAGTATGATAATTTGTGTTTAGTTATCATGCAAGGAGAAGAATGAAAAATAAAATTTGGACATGTCTTATAATTTTGACTATCGCAGCAGTAAATGTATCTTGTAATAGTGAAACAGAATGTAAACACATTGATTCACAGGTGACTTCAAAGGAGGCTCAGAGTAAAGATTTTCAAAGTGAAAATTCCGAGAAAAATGTTGAAGATACGGAGGAATATTCTGGTTCTGACAATCCCATTGATAAATACTTCACCCCTAAACTAAAGTCTTGGGATATTTCAGAGGTGGAACTTAGAGAAAATCGAGAAGCATATAAAAAAGCATGGAAGGCTGAATACAAAAATGTAATGAAATCCCTAAAAAAGAAGTGTGTTTATGCTGAGGACAAAAGAAATATTAATTCGTTAGAGAAAAATATTGAACAGCAAATTAAGGTGGAAAAGAAAGTTCTGAAAACAGAATTGACGGAAGCCTATGAAATAAATCCGGATTCGAGTAAGGTCAAAAATGATTTTTCAAGGATTTCTTTACTGGGGCATGGAACGAGGGAACGTTTGAGTCAGAGTGAAGGAGAGATATATCGGGATGTGTGTATAAGAATTTTGAATATATATTCAGGAGATTATAAATTTAAATTTTATAATGGTAGATAATGAATTATATAGGATTACTGGCAAAGTATATAAGGAATTAGCTGAGTTGTGTGACAAGTATGGAAAGTGCTAAATTAATTGCAGGAAATCAAGATAAATTGACAAAATCTGTGTTTATCAATATAATAGACACAGATTTTTCAATGAAAGATTATGTGGAATGGTAAATTCAAGGATATGGATTTGTGAGGAGGCCGTATGCGGCGATGAAAGAGAACACGGAGCAGCTTTCGAGTGAGGAAAAACAATATCGAAAAATGACGGAAGAACCGGTGTGCCGGTTAATTATGAAACTGGGGCTTCCGACGACAATTAGTATGCTGATTACGAATGTTTACAATATGGTAGATACTTGGTTTGTCAGTCGGCTTGGAACAAGTGCGACCGGAGCAGTTGGTATCGTGTTTGGCCTGATGGCAATTATTCAGGCATTTGGTTTTATGTTTGGACAGGGTGCAGGAACGAATATCAGCAGGGCTTTGGGGGCACATAAAAAGGAGCGGGCACGTGCATTTTCGGCAACAGGATTTTACTTGGCGCTGTTTGCCGGGACAGCCGTTAGTGTGTTTGGTATTCTCAATTTGGATGGTTTGTGCCGGTTACTGGGAAGTACAGAGACCATTTTACCATATGCAAGAATATATGCTTTTTATGTTTTGCTTTCTGCACCGGCGATGGCGACAGGTTGTGTAATGAACAACATTTTGCGCTATGAGGGTTATGCAAGTCTTGCGATGGTTGGTTTGGTATCCGGTGGCGTGTTGAATATGGCTGGGGACGCATTTTTCATGTTTGGGCTTCACATGGGAGTTCGTGGTGCTGCTTTATCGACTATGATTTCACAGTATATATCTTTTGGTATTTTACTGTATTTTTTGTTGTGCGGTAAGACACAAAGCAGTTTGTCCATTCGGTATTTTACGAAGAAAGCAAGTGTCTTTGGAAGTATTCTTGCGTCCGGTTTTCCAAGTATGGTGCGCCAGGGACTTGCAAGTATTTCTACGATGGTATTGAATGCGCAAGCTGCTATTTATGGGGATGCAGCAATTGCTGCGATGAGTGTTGTATCGCGAATTTTTATGTTTATTTTCAGTGTGGCACTTGGAATTGGTCAGGGATTTCAACCGGTTTCGTCGTTCAATTATGGAGCAAGAAAATATACGAGGCTGCGCAAGGCGTTTTGGTTTACCTTATTTTTTGGACTGGCTAATTTGGTAGTATTTACAGGAGTGGTGTTTGTTTTTCGCAGCGAGATTATCATGCAGTTTTTATCCAATCAGGATGCATATGATATTGCGTATTATGCACTTGTGATTCAATGTGCGTCACAGGTGGCAGTCCCTTTTAGTGTCTGTGCCAATATGTTGTTTCAATCAATTGGTAAAGCAGGGAGAGCAACGATTTTAGCGACATTTAGAAGCGGTTCAATTTATATTCCGGTTTTGTTAATTCTTGGTACGCTTTTTGGACTACGGGGAATTCAGTGGACACAGCCGGCTACGGATATTCTGGCATCTGCCATATCAATGCCAATTGCTGTTGTGTTTTTGCGTAAGTTACCTAAGGATGGATTGGAAGAAGGGGCGAATTAGGAAGGGTGTAAGTTTACTTAAAACTCTGAATCAACCGAAAAACCTGCTCAACGGCAGCACTTAAATTTTCTTTTGCATGGTTAAAGTCCATCGCTTCTTTCAGCGTTGTTACCGTGCGCAATATAGGGAAAAATGCGTCGATGCCATATTGGTTACACAATGTGGCATCTTCTGCGACGCATCCGCCAAAAGCAAGAACTTTTTTCTCGTATTTTTTTGCAATTTCTGCTACGCCAATCGGTGCCTTTCCCATTACTGTCTGTCCATCTAATCGTCCCTCACCGGTTATTACAAAATCTGCATTTTTTATAAATGATTCTAATTTGGTTTCTTCAAGAATAATTTTAACGCCGGATTCTAAAACGGCATTTGTATAAGATAAAAATGCAAATCCAAGTCCTCCGGCTGCTCCGGTACCTGCTTGATTTGGATTGGCGCCGGAATACTTTTCTTTTGTCTTTTTTGCATAATTCATAAGCCATGTATCCATTTTGGGAATCATCGTTTGTGTTGCACCCTTTTGTGGACCAAAAACAGCACTGCATCCATTAGCGCCACACAGCGGATTTGTTACATCGCATGCAATTCTAAATTTACATTCTTTCAGTTCTGGCATAACATGCTCATCGGTTATCGTTTCTATTAAGGCCAGTCCGTTTGCTCCGTATGGAACTTGTTTTCCATCGGCATCTAAAAAGCCGTAGCCGAGAGCCTCGAGCATACCGATTCCTCCGTCGTTGGTCGCACTTCCCCCGATACCAACAATAAATTTGCGGCATCCCTTTTTTATCGCATCTCTTATCAGTTCCCCAACGCCATATGTTGTCGTGTGAAGCGGATTTCTATCGGATTCGTTTACCAACGTGATTCCTGCGGCTGCGGACATTTCAATAATTGCCGTATTGCTTTCTGCAATTCTGCCATAAGAAGCCTCTATCATGGAGCCAAGCGGTCCTGTGACATTGACTTTTTCGATTGTTCCGTTCATTCCAAGGGTAAGGGCTTCTACCGTTCCCTCTCCGCCATCTGCCAGAGGGCAGACAGTTACCTCTGCATCGCGAAATACGCGGTGTATTCCTTCCGAAACGGCATTTCCTGCCTCTAAAGAACTTAAACTGCCTTTCATAGAATCCATGGCAACGACAACTTTCATACGATGGCCTCCAATGTGGTTTTGTTTTTGAGTTTACTCAGCATAAGTTATATTATTTTATAAAACTTTCGTAGTCTTGTAATTCATGAAAAATATTATCTACGATTGCTAAATTATTAACAAGTCGAAAGAGCATAAAATATCTATGGTGTTGAAAATTGAGTCGTTTGTATCCAAGTCTTTTTAATTGCGAATTAGCACAATAGTTTAGACTTCCCGCTACAACAGATAAAATCTGTTTGGTTTTTTCAAAATCATCTAATACACTAGAGGCAGCCTGTTCATTTTTCTTTTCAAACAAAAGATAGTGAATAAATGAATCAAGGTCTTTTTCTGCATCTGATGTTATTACAACATTATAATCCATATTTTGCCCTCATATCTGATATTACATCATCTGCATTTCTGTATTGTCCCTGTTCTGCATGTTTTCTTGATAATTCTAACTTTTGTAATAATTGTTCTTCTGATAAAGGCAAATATGGATTTTCGGAAATTCTTTTTATTTCAAAAGGAAATCCATTGTGAGCGACAGCCTGGGTAAGAAACATTCTTATTGCGGTCGTTGTATCTGTACCCAGTTCTTTAAAAAGATTATCTGATTTTTTTTTAAGATCGTCATCGACGCGAACTTGAATTGTACTTGCCATAAAAAACCTCCTTAATTCTTATATATACATAGTAATGCTATATTATTGGTAAGTCAATATAATTATAATATAAAATGATTGATTTGATATATAAATTGGATTAATTGTAATTCGGATAATAAGAATTGCATTTTTTTAGATTTGCGCATAGAAAAGGGGAATGGTATAATAATTTGCAAAGAAACGAGGGAGAAGGGTGCATGCAGATTACAAGGATTTTTCACAGTGGTTTTTTAGTCGAGACAGCCAAACGGTATTTTATATTTGATTATTATAAAGGAGAATTGCCGAAGTTAAATCCGGATAAACCGGTATATGTGTTCGCCAGCCATGGACATCAGGATCATTATGAACCAAAAGTATTTGAACTTTTGAAACAACAGGGGATTGTACCGAAACTTGCGATTCTTGCAAAGGATATTAAGGAGAAAAAATATCCGGATGGAATTCCTGTTTTAAAAGCCGGATTTCATGCACATTATGAAATTGAGGCAGATTTTTTGGTGGATACATTTCATTCAACAGATGCCGGCGTAGCGTATCTCGTTACTTGCGGGGAAGGAAAGATTTATCATGCGGGAGACCTTCATGACTGGGTGTTTGATTCTGCATCGGAGAGGGAAAACCGGCAAATGACAGGGATGTACAGGCATGAGATTGATAAAATGAAAAATATTTCACTGGATGTTGCGTTTGTTCCACTGGATCCAAGGCAGGAAAGACGTTATGCGGATGGAATATTATATTTTCTTCAAAAGGTAAAAGCAAAGCAGGTGTATCCAATGCACTTTTGGAGCCATTGTTCCATTATCGATAAATTTCTTGCAGAATATCCAGAGTATGCGGATGTAATTAAAAAATAATATAGATTGGGGAGGTTATACATGAAAAAGTATGTGTTAGCACTGGACCAGGGAACGACAAGTTCACGCTGTATTTTGTTTGACAAGCAGGGAAATATCTGCAGCATGGCACAGAAAGAATTTGAACAGATTTATCCTTATGCGGGATGGGTGGAGCATGACCCTATGGGAATCTGGGCTTCGCAGTTATCTGTTGCGACAGAGGCGATGAGTAAAATTGGTGTGACCGGCGAAAATATAGCGGGGATTGGTATCACGAATCAAAGAGAAACGACGATTGTCTGGGACCGGCATACAGGACAGCCTATTTACAATGCGATTGTGTGGCAGTGCCGAAGAACAGCAGATGACATTGAAAAACTGGTGAAAGATGGTCTGGCTGATTATGTGCAAAAGACGACAGGACTGGTTCCGGATGCTTATTTTTCTGCATCGAAAATTGCGTGGATATTGGATTATGTTACAGGGGCGCGGGAGAAAGCAGAAGCAGGTGATTTGCTTTTTGGGACGGTGGATACCTGGCTGATTTGGAATTTGACGAAGGGTGCTGTTCATGTAACTGATTACACAAATGCGTCCAGAACGATGATGTTTGATATTCATAATTTGCGTTGGGATGAGAATATTTTAGATTATTTTCATATTCCAAAATCTATGCTTCCGGAGGTTCGGCCATCCAGCTGTGTTTACGGATGCACGGATTTGAGTCTGCTCGGCGAGAAAATTCCGATTGCCGGGGCAGCAGGAGACCAGCAGGCGGCTTTGTTTGGACAGTGCTGTTTTATGCCGGGGGAAGTGAAAAATACTTATGGAACCGGCTGCTTTTTGTTGATGAATACGGGAGAAAAAGCAGTAAATTCAAAAAATGGCTTGCTTACTACGATTGCAGCAAGTTTTGAAAATAAGATTCAATATGCGCTGGAGGGTAGTATTTTTGTGGCTGGCGCAGGTGTGCAGTGGCTGCGTGATGAGATGGAGTTAGTGAAAGATGCTGCTCAGACAGAGGCATTTGCCAATGCGGTGGAAGATACGAATGGTGTCTATGTGGTTCCTGCATTTACCGGCCTTGGTGCCCCATATTGGAATCCATACGCAAGAGGAACGGTTGCAGGGTTGACAAGAGGCTGTAAAAAGGAGCATTTTGTGCGTGCTATCCTAGAAGCGATGGCATATCAGACTTACGATATTTTGAAAATTATGGAGCAGGAATCCGGTGTTGATATTGTCAGTCTTAAAGTCGATGGCGGGGCATCGAACAATAATTTTCTAATGCAGTTCCAATCCGATGTACTAGGTGTTGATGTGCTTCGACCGGAGTGTGTAGAGACAACCGCACTGGGTGCTGCTTATCTGGCGGGACTTGCCGTAGGTTACTGGGAAGATGTGGACGATATCCGTAAAAACTGGGCACTATCTAAAACGTTTGCGGCAGATATGCCGGAAGAATTGCGAAATGAAAAATTAGCCGGGTGGAAGCGTGCCGTACGCTGTGCGCTTGCTTGGGCGGAGGAGTAGAATTGGAAAGGAGATTAAATAGAGCAAAGAAACAAGGTGGAACGAAATGCAAAATCTGTTATTAGAATTTTTTTGTGGGCGATATTTATGATTAGTTGACCTGATTTTAAAAAATAGCAAATCAAGTCAACTGTTTTATAGATAAAAGTTGACTTAAAGGTCGCTTTTTATCAAATAAGTCATCAAAAATGACCAAGGTGAATGACTGTATTTAAGATAATCCAAATTTAGGTCAACAAATATATTGTAAAAGTTGACTAAATTAGAAAAAAAGTGGAAATAGGTCAAAGGAAGGCAGGATTTTGGTTGACCGCAAGAGAAGCTTTTGCGAGTTAGGTCAATGGGGGGTTATGTATGGATAGGTGTACGGAATATAGTACAATGAGAGGCGCTATAATCTTGTTGACAGTAAGGAGATAATCTTAAGAACATACAAGAGAAGGGAGAGTTTCATATGACATTTTTATTATTGATATTTGGTTTTATTTTGATTGAAATGCCGATTGTGGCATTTCTAAGTGTAGTAAATGATGTTCATCAACCACTTCCAATTTTAATTATGGCACTTATTTGTACGGTAATTGATGTGTTTATAATTACAAACCGAATTACATTCCATAAAGCCAATGGAGGTAATGAGGAACGCATGAGAAAAATTCGGAAGACTGTAAAAATTACTGCGATAATTATAGCGGTGTGTCTTCTTCCGGGAACTTGGTTTGTATCGGAAGAGGGCTATAAGGCGAACCGAAAAAAAGGTTCATCTTATGATTATAATTATTCGGGTTCTCATTCATCATATGATTCGAGAATTTTCAGCAGTTCAAGAGGCAAGAGTAGTTCATCGAGTTCATCGGCTCAGCATGACGACGCCGATTCGGATGATACCAGTGCGTCTGATAGTGACCGTACAAGCTACTACCCAACGCAAAAACCGCAAGTAAATCAAAAGATAACAAATGGTGTTGAGGATTACGATGATCCGGATGATTATGCTTCTGATTATGCAGAAGAATTTGCATATGATGAATTTGGGGATGATGAAAGTGAAGAGGCATATGATTATGGGTACGAGGAAGCTTATGACTACTGGATGGATGAGAGAGGAGATGATGAAAGTGATTGAATTGTATTACTTTAATCAGAATGTAATAGAAAGATGACACGGTTCGTGTCGCATATGTGACAGAGCGTGTCTTGCTATTTTCCACAAGGTATGTTCTTTCAGTAAGTTTGTTTATACGATTAAAAAAGAAAAAGGTGCAAAAGTGTATGCTGGGGGGAAAGTTAGTGGTTTTGAAATTTGAAGCTTAAAATAAATTCAAACGGAATTGGAAAATATTTTTAAAGCATTAGAGTTGCCGTATGTAATGGCAAAAGTATGGACTACAGATGCGATATACAGAGAAACCCGGAACCTTGTTGAAAAAAGAAAATCGGAGGGCTGTATTGCAGTTGAAATGGAACTTGCAGGTATGCAGGCTGTATGTGATTTTTATAATATAGAACTTTATGATTTTTTGGTAACAGGTGATATTGTTGACCAGTTGGAATATACTTCTGAAGGATTACATGATGCGAATCATAATCTTGACAAATTTTATGTTGCTTTAAAAATAGCGGAAATGATAAATAAGGGTTGATAGATTTGTCTGCTAATCTGTTATTTGTAGGTTGTTGAAATGTGGTGCTTATTATGGCAACAAAAACAGCAAATGTAACAGCAAGAATTCAACCGGATATCAAAGAATCGGCAGAAGCCATTTTAGAAAAGTTAGGCATACCTGTTTCTGTCTTTATTGACATGACCTATAGACAAGTAATTGCAAACAACGGAATTCCGTTTGCTTTAAATCTTCCTAAAACAATTGAAACAAGAGATGAATTATCAGACGATCAATTTAATTCAATGATAGAAAAGGGACTTTTACAGGCAAAAGCGAATGAATCAAAACCTGCCAAAGAAGTATTTGCAAATTTAAGAAAGAGGATTTAACATGCCACAACCTTATGAAGGACGTTCTTCAAACGTCCTGTCGCAAAGGAACATAGTAACCTAGAAATAATATTGCACAGAAATCCATTCCGGGTTTCTGTGTTTTTTCGACTCTTTGTAAAAAGAAAACCGTTGGTGCAGAACTTAAAAAGTTTCAAACCAACGGCTTTTAGCGTTCCCAAGAGGATTCGAACCTCCGACCTACCGCTTAGGAGAACTTCGATGCGATTTTTTTGGTAGCTGTATTAGCAAAGGAGCAATATATTAGCAAGGCGAATATACGTGTGAGTATACCGACAAACTTATTGATATTTTTTGTTGTTTGGTATACACTATGTATATACCAAATGTAAGGAGGAATCTATATGCAGGCACAAGTGAAGGAATGGGGAAATAGTCAAGGGATTCGTTTATCCAAAGAAGTGTTGAAAAGTGCGGGAATCAAATTAAATGAATTCTTGGATGTTGAGGTATCAGATGGGGTGATTACTTTGGCAAGACAATTTCGGCATAAAACGTTGGAAGACAGAGCTGCTGAATACGATGGAAAGTTAATGCTTGACGGCGAATATGATTGGGGCGAACCGGTTGGAAGAGAGGTGTGGTAATGGCGTCTTTACACCAAGGAGATATTCTTAAGATTGAAAAAATAAAACATCCTGTATTGGTGGTTAGCAAAGATTTTTTTAATACAAGCGGTGAAATAATTGGATGTCCGATTATTAAAAATTCGACTGCGGGTCCACTTCATATATGGATGTCTACAGAAGAAAATGAAGGCTATATACAGTGTGAAAAACTGGCGTTGCTAGATATGTCATTTCGCGGTTACAAAAAAGTGGACAGATTGCCAATTTCAGAGATGGTTAATATATCGGATGCTATTCAAGGTATCTTTGAATATGTTTAGGAAATAAAAGTAAATTCCATGTGTGTTTTGGGCATGCGGATATTTTTTGACCGTTATGCTTATCTTGCAAAAATGGCAAAATAGAGCTGATTAATCCGCTCATTTTGCCATTTATTTATAAATGAGAGATTTGTATAATAAAACTATCATTTAGGGACGCAAACACATACAAATCCTTATAAAACGGATTTAGACTTAATTCTTCGCTCCTTTTTAGCAAAATTTTATTCAAATGATAATGAAAAACTTGACATTTTGTAGTGTAATGTGATGTACTAGAAATAGAAGGAAGGTGCTTCTATGAATGAATCAGTTGAATGTTTAGGGGGAGAATCGAGTGGTTGTTTTGCAGAATCAATAGAAGATGCGTTGGATGTTGCGGATAGAATGGCAGAAGAAACAGCCGAAAGGTATACACATGAAGAAGTGTTTGCAAAATGGAAAGAGAAGTAATGTAAGGAAAGGGGTGCGCTCAATTGTATAAAATTACGCTTTCCAATGGTATGACAGTTAAGGTGGTTCCACCTGAAGAATACCGCGACTTTATTTCTGAATCGGATGCAGAAATGGACTATCGAGCAGAGGAGGCAGTAAAAGCCGCGCTTCATAGGGCAAAGGTTTGTAAGAAACCAATTGCACGTTATGATATGGATACAAAAAGAGCATATATAGAATATCCAAATGGAGAAAGAAAATATGTTGAATAGAAAGCTATGCTAGTTCAAGTGCTCGTTCCTCGCACTTGACCCACGGGCATGCGCCCTATAGAGAAGAGAAGTCATAACACCAAATTCAAGCAAGCTTGAATGGTGTTAGACTTCTCTTCTCTGCATGGCTTTTTATAAAGCAATGCCAGTCTTGCGGGAAAAACCATCCCGCAAGCCCGCGTGCTTCGCACTATTTCGTCGTGCAGTCAGCCCGGCAGAGCCGGACTGCCCGCGGACGTTCGTCCTATAGAAGAGAGTCCACTTATAGCCACATGCAAGTAAACTTGCGTGTTTATAGTGAACTCTTTTCTGCACTCCTCAATATCTTCGCGAGTACTCCCAGTAGGAATCGAACCTACAACTGCCCCTTAGGAGGGGGCTGTTATATCCATTTAACTATGAGAGCAAAATCCGGCTTATGCAACATAAGCCGGAGATTTTTATTTTATCCGGTAATTACAGATATTTTTTCAAAACATCGACTTTATCTAATCTCTCCCAAGGAAGGTCTAAGTCGCTGCGGCCGAAGTGGCCATAGGCAGCAGTCTGGGAATAGATTGGTTTTCTGAGGTCGAGCATCTGGATGATGCCGGCCGGACGCAAATCGAAGTTCTCGGCAATGATGTCGACTAATTTGCTTTCCGGTAATTTGCCGGTGCCAAATGTGTCAATGCGTACGGAAGTTGGTGAAGCAACACCGATTGCGTAGGACAACTGGATTTCTGCGCGGTCACACAGACCGGCAGCTACGATATTTTTGGCAACGTAGCGGGCTGCGTATGCAGCTGAACGGTCAACTTTTGTCGGATCTTTTCCGGAGAAAGCGCCACCGCCGTGGCGTGCCCAGCCACCGTAAGTATCGACAATGATTTTACGACCGGTTAAACCGCTGTCGCCGTTTGGTCCGCCGATTACAAAACGACCGGTTGGGTTAATATAAAATTTTGTATCTTTGTCAATTAATTCCGCAGGGAGAACAGCATCTACGACATATTTGCGGATGTCTTTCTGAATCTGTTCCCAGGAAACATCTTCGCTGTGCTGCGATGAAACAACAACAGCATCCAAACGCAGTGGGTTTCCATTTTCGTCGTATTCTACCGTGACCTGTGACTTGCCGTCCGGGCGCAGGTAGGAAAGCGTTCCGTCTTTGCGGACTTTGGAAAGCTGGCGGGACAATTTGTGCGCCAGATAAATCGGATATGGCATATAGTCATCGTCGGTTTCGTTTGTTGCGTAACCAAACATCATACCCTGGTCGCCGGCACCTTCCGATTCAATTTCGGAGTCCGTCAGCTTCGCTTCTAATGCTTTGTCGACGCCCATTGCGATGTCGGAAGACTGTTTGTCCAGTGCAATTTTAACCTGGCAGGTTTTTCCGTCAAAGCCCTTTGCGGCATCGTCATAGCCAATTTTACAGATTGTATCGCGAACGATTGCTTCAATGTCAACCGTTGCATTGGATGTAATTTCACCCATAACTAAAACTAAATCAGTAGTGACTGCTGTTTCGCAGGCAACACGACTCATCGGGTCCTGTGCGAGCATAGCATCCAAGATGGCATCGGAAATCTGATCACAGATTTTGTCCGGATGTCCCTCGGTTACCGATTCAGAAGTAAAAAGTATCTTACCCATGGTTTCCTCCATTCAAATTCATACGTAAATAACATTCTTATTCTACTATAACAGTAAAATATCGTCAAGTTGGAAAAAATGATAAAAAATGATAAAGTTTTACACATTTTTATTTTTTTATGTTATGATAGAAACAGACGGTAAAATAAAGAATAAAAAGTGATAAAGAGGAGAACTATGGCAATTCACATTTTTGTCATTTGCCTTGTTGTTTTGGGGCTTCAGAATATTATTTCCATAACCATTCATAAGAAGCGTTTTTCCAAACAGGTGGATGAATTACAGAAGCAGCTGGATGAAAAAAAAGAAGAATCTGAACTTGTCATGAGGGAAATGCTAAGCAATATTACCCATGATTTAAAAACACCCTTAACGGCGATACGCGGGTATGCCCAGGGAATATTAGATGGAGTGGCGGCAACCCCTGACCGCATGAACAAGTATATCAGTACCATAAGAAATAAAGCAGATGACATGGCAAATCTGGTAAATGAGTTGTCGTTGTTTGCTCAAATTTATAATAAAGAAATTGAATATAAAAAAGGAGGTGTCGAAATTGATGAATACATCAGCCGGTGTATGAGCAATTTGTCACTTGACTTGGAAACCAGAAAGATTGATTTTTTATATCGAAATGATGTGGAAAAGGGAACGTGCCTTTATATTGATGAGGAAAAGATAAAACGAGTTTTTTATAATGTAATTGGAAATGCATACAAATACATTGATAAAGATTTGGGAATGATATTTCTTCATATTGAGGATGCCGGGAAAATGGTCTGGGTTCGAATTACCGATAATGGTTCGGGAATCGAGAAAGATGAACTGCCGCTGATTTTTGAACGTTTTTACCGAACCGACAGTTCCAGAAATTCAAAAACCGGAGGAACCGGACTTGGTCTCGCGATTGCAAAAAAGATAATTGAAGACCATGGCGGACAGATTTATGCGGAAAGCGAAAAGGGGAAAGGGACGAAAATTTCTTTTTCTTTGCCAAAGAAAGTAGACGAAAAGAAAAAAATATGATAGCATAGGATTAGTAGAATGGAGGGCCAGTATGAAGAAAATACTTATTGTTGAAGATGAATTACCAATTGCTGAGTTGGAAAAAGATTATTTGGAGCTTAGTGATTTTGAGGTTACGATTGAGACCGATGGCATTGAGGGCGAAGCAAAAGCAATGAGCGGAGAGTACGATTTGCTGATTCTTGATGTAATGCTTCCGGGACAGGACGGATTCGAAATTTGCCGCAAATACAGAGAAAAGTATTTGGCACCTGTCATTGTTGTTTCGGCAAAAAAGGAAGATATTGATAAAATCCATGGATTAGGACTTGGTGCAGATGATTATATGACAAAACCATTCAGTCCGAGTGAATTGGTGGCACGTGTGAAAGCACATATAAACCGTTATGAGTCTCTGACGGAGAAATCATCTGAGAAGACGGCAAAGAATGAGACGATTGAGGTTGGTGATTTAAAGATTGACCGTACCGCCCGTCGTGTATTTGTTCGTGGTGAAGAGAAAAATTTAACTTCCAAAGAATTTGATTTGCTTTACTTTTTGGCAAAAAATCCAAATCATGTATTCCCGAAAGAAGAGCTGTTCCAGCAAATCTGGGATGTAGGTCCGATTGGGGAAAATGGCATGGTTGGCGATATTGCCACCGTTACCGTGCATATCAAAAAAATTCGTGAAAAAATTGAGCAGGATACATCCAATCCGGAGTATATTGAGACCATCTGGGGTGTTGGATACCGGTTCCGCGCCAATTAATTTCAGGGATAAAAAATTAAAAATCGAAGATACTAAGGTAGCAGGCCGTATGGTCTGCTGCTTTTTATATTTACGGGAGGTGCGGCATGAAAACAAGACATTTGATTTTAATTGGCCTTACGATTTTGTTGTGGTTTTCTTTTCGATTTCTGCTTCCGCTGACGCTTCCCTTTGTACTTGCCTATTTTTTTGCGAAACTGGTATCGCCAATGATACAATTTTTGGTAAATAAATTAAAATGGAGACGGAAAGTCAGTATTTTTTTAGTTGTTTTTTTTATGCTGTTGATATTAGGTGGATTTAGCGCTTATATCATTACATTAATTATAAGTCAGGGAATGCTGCTGCTGCAGAAAATACCGGTTTATGGGCAGATTTGCGGAAGAATGCTTGAAAAAATGTGCAGTCACTGCGACCGGATGCTGGAGCTTGCGGATGGAAGCAGTTTTGATTATTTAGAGGGTCAGGCAGCAGGGCTTTATCAGAAAATTGGCACGGATTTACTTCCTAAATTGTCCGGGTGTGCCATTTTTCTCGTAAAAAAGGGAATTGGAGCCATTAGTGCTCTGTTTATTTTCTTTTTGTCGGTGCTTTTGATTTTGCTGGATGACAAAATGCCTGCGGTGCGTGGGAGGCTACGCCCGTTTGTGCAAAAACTGCGTGGTGCCGGACTTGCTTATCTCAAAGCGCAGTCACTGTTGTTATTCATTATTGCGGCACTTTTGGCACTTGGTTTTTATTTCATGGGAAATGATTATGCGATACTTCTTGCGATTGGAATTGCTTTACTGGATGCATTTCCGGTACTTGGGAGCGGTATGGTACTAATTCCATGGGCGGTATTAAGTGTCATTGGCGGACGATATTATGATGCAGCAATTGTTACAACTCTTTTTTGCGTGGTTACATTTTTGAGAGAAATTTTAGAACCGAGACTGATTGGAAAAGAAGTGGGGATTAAACCATTGTATCTGATTATTTCCGTGTACGCCGGAATCGAATTATTTGGCATCGGTGGTGTGATTTTGGGGCCGGTTTCTCTAACCATTTTGAAAGCGGTACGTGAAGAACTCATCGAGCGGGAACGAACCTAGCGGGAAATCCAGCGGCTCATACCGGAGCCATGGTCTGAAAATGGACGTGTGTGAAAACCTAGTTTTTCGTAAAAAGGTTCTTTGTTCAATGCGGACATGAGGTTTACCATAATGGTCTCTCCCTCATCCACCTGACTTTCCAGCCAGGAAAGAACATGCTCAATAATATATCGTCCAAGTCCCTGCGACTGGTGCGATGGACGCACAATGACATCGCAGATAAAATAGACGTACCCACCATCTCCGACAACACGCGCCATGCCCACAGGCCGTCCGTTCTCTCTGGCAATCAGGGTATAGAGGGAATGGTTGAGGGCGATGCGGGCGCGATTTTCTCTTATGGTAATAAAATCTACGCTTGCACGAAGGTCATTATATTCATCAATTGTTATGGAATGATTTAATGTTATATTTTCTATGTTCATGGCAAGCTCCTAAAGTATCAGACAAACTGGTTGGTTGTTTCATCATACTGGTAGTCAATGGAATCCAATGTCTGACAAAGCTCTGCCTGATTCAGTTCATATGTCTGGCACAATTCTTCCAAAGTTGCAAATTGATCCCGTAATTTTGTATTTACAAAACTAACTAAAATAATGGGGTCCTGTGGTACATCCACAATCAAACACCTCCTGTGTATTTTCATTGATTCCCAACTATCATACATAAAAACATAGTTTCTTGTCAACCCTATTAGAAGAAAGAATCTTTTTGGGAGGTGATTATGTCGCAGAGAACAGAATTTTCAAAGGATTTTAGCAAAAATAAACAGCGGATTGATGAACTTTTGCAGATTGATAAAAGCTTTGATTTGCTGTACCGGGTGGTGATTATTGGTGGTAAAAAGGCTTGTTTTTATTTTGTTGACGGTTTCTGTAAAGACGAAATTATGGAGAAGGTATTAGAATTTCTCTATAAAATTAAACCGGAGGAAATGCCGGAAACAGCGCATGATTTTTTAAATGAAAAATTGCCGTATGGTGAGATTGATTTAGTGCGGACAGAAAATGATTTGATTCAGAGGTGCTTATCGGGTGTTCCGCTTTTGATGGTGGATGGATACTGCGAACTGCTCGCAATGGATTTTCGAACATATCCGGCACGTTCGGTCGACGAACCGGAAAAAGATAAAGTAATGCGCGGTTCCAGAGATGGTTTTGTGGAAACCGTTGTGTATAATACGGCATTGGTCAGAAGAAGAATTCGTTCTACGGACCTTGTGATGGAAATGCATACAGTAGGAAAAAGTTCACGGACAGATGTCGTAATTGCTTATATGGGTAACCGTGTGGAGCCGGAAATGTTAAACAACATTCGTAAGCGGATTGACGCGATTGAGATTGATTCTCTTTCCATGAATCAGCAGAGTCTTGCAGAATGTTTATATCAGCACAAGTGGTATAATCCGTTTCCGAAATTCAAGTTTTCGGAACGTCCGGATGTCACAGCAGCCAGTATATTGGAGGGAAGTGTGGCAATTTTAGTGGATAATTCGCCATCTGCCATGATTTTACCGACATCGGTTTTTGATATTGTCGAGGATGCGGACGATTATTATTTTCCTCCTGTGACAGGAACTTACCTGCGGCTGTCGCGAATGGTCATTGATTTTCTTGCTGTTTTCATGACGCCGGTATTTTTACTTTTTATTATGCATCCGGAGTGGCTTCCAGAGTCCTTAAAGTTTATTCAGATTAATGACCCGGTGAATGTTCCGATTTTTCTGCAAATGCTGATTTTGGAGTTCGCCATTGATGGATTAAAACTAGCGTCGGTGAATACTCCGAATATGCTGAGCACGCCGCTTAGTGTCGTGGCAGGTATTATATTGGGTGATTATACGGTAAGTTCCGGCTGGTTCAATGCCGAAATCATGCTGTATATGGCATTTGTGGCCGTGGCAAATTACACGCAGGTCAGTTTGGAACTTGGCTATGCGCTGAAGTTCATGCGGATTATTTTGATTTGTCTTACCGCCGCATTTGGTCCGTGGGGACTGCTTGCCGGTACGGCGCTGGTAGTTGTTTTGATTGTGACGAACCGGACAATCAGCGGAAAAAGCTATATTTATCCGATTGTTCCGTTTAATGCGAAACAGTTTTTGCGACGGTTTTTCCGGGTAAATCTGCCGAGTTCGGAAAAATAAACGGCGTTATATCATGATATTACATGGAATGGATACAATAGCATGATACCTATCCCTTTCAATATAGTAGACATAGGTACCATAGTATTTTAACGTAATGTTTTCCACATTTGTGATTCCGTATCCGTGTACCATTTCATCTTTTTCATGTTCTTTTGCTTGATGAGACAAGGTATTTGAAATGTGCAGTAAAAGCTCTTTACTAGTGGTACGGATGGATACTTCAATTTGTCTCGGAGCCGGCACTTGAATTTCACGGCAGGCATTCAGACAGTTGTCTAGCAGATTGCCCAAAATGATACTAAAGTCATAATCATCGATTTGAATGTTAGACAGGCTTACCTGGATGTCCGTCCGAAATTCAATGTTCTCTTTTTCGGCAATTGACATATGATTGCTTACAAAGGCATCAATAACCAAATTTCCTGTATTTATACGGTTATAGGATTGTTCAATGTCTTCCATAGATTTTTTTAAATAGTCTTCAATGACATCGTAGTTGCCTTTTTTTACACATTCTTCTATATAAAAATAGTGTTTTTTGGTATCATGCATTAAACTTCGTGTGTTACGGTATGCTGTAGAAATCTGCTGGTATTTTGTTGACTGAAAAGCAAGCTGCTGATTCAACTGCTCTTTTTCTTTTTGGAGACGGTTCACATTCAAAATATTGTCTAACAGATAATAGTTTACAACATTGATAAATAGCAAACCAGCAGAACCAATAAAGGACAATGAAAATGGATTTGATACCATTTCAAATTGATCCGGTATTGTCATCATGATTATGATAGAAACAAGTGGCATAATGCATATTAATAATGTGTATTGAAAGGAAAAAATTTTTTTCCTTTTCAAAAAAACGATATTTGTAATCATAATGATAAGGAATAAAAATAATTTCGATACAATTGAGCAGACAACTGGATTTCCAAGAAGCTTTTCGCTTGTTTCTACAGGAAACAACTTAATGAATAAAAACGTAAAGACTTCTGCTAAAGTTGCAAATAGCTGAAATGTAATAGCAGCGAAAATACGATGAACAAACTTTCCCTCATATAAAAAGGATAGAGCAAATAGAGAAAGCAAACTGATTCCGGCTATTATATAAAAAGAATGGTTTTGCTTGGCATAGGAAAGAAACTGGGCTAAAAAGCCAAGAAGTCCTTCTATGCAAGCGAAAATAAAAAGAAAAAGCCAAAAAGGAACAGCCTCCCTTCTTTTTTTCATAGTGGCGTTAAAAAATATAATTATTAATGCCATATCAAATATTGAGCAGATGATATCTAGCATGCGTTTCTCCCTTCTAACGAACTTGATTAATAGATAATAATTTCTTTGAGAAAATACTCCGAAGTTCTTTTTCTTGTCTTCGACTTAGGGGAATTTTTTCATTGTTGCTCATAATCAGTTCGTTATCTTTAATGAAATGGATTCGGTTCAGATTCACTAAGTATCCTCGGCACGGACAAAAAAATGAATCCGAATTTAGTTTTTCCTCCCATTCGGATAAAACACCATAGGCTTCGATTGTTTTATACTCTAAAAAAATTTGTATCCGTTTCTTTTTTGCATTAATAGAATGGATGGCAATAATATTTTCTGCAAAAATCACTTCTTCTGCACCATCTTCTTTCAAAAGAAACGAAGCATTTTCACTTTCGCGATAAGATTTAATAATGCGGAATAATAGTTTTTCAAAATCTTCAAAAAGAAATGGTTTTGGAAAATAGTGAAAAGCCTCCACATTAAAACTGTCTTGCATATACTCCGGAAAGTTACTAACAAAAACAATTTTTGCCATTCTATCTGGAATTTCTCGTATGTGTGCCGCTACTTCGAGACCACTTAGTTTAGGCATTTCAACATCTAAAAAGAGAATATTGTATCTTCCTGCTGAATCATATTTTTCCAAAAGTTTTGTGCTGTTTTGAAACGTATTGATTTCGAAATCAATGTCATGCTGCATTTCGTAAATATGTAAAAAACGTTGTATCACCTGAATGTCTTTTTCTTCGTCATCGCAGATTGCTACTTTAAATAACATGATGAATACGCCTCCTTCCTATTTTTGAACATGCCTGCTAAGATATTAAGTACAGTAATAAAACAACTTATGGTAATAAGTTTATAATAAATGGTACAATTTGTACAGCAAAAAACAATTTCAGCAAAAGTTACAATACTGATGCATAAATAATTTTTCTTTTTTAATATTTGCTTCTCAGTCTCTGTAAAGCGTTTATTAGGGTGGTCTACCAGTGGTGTTTTAACAATAATAAATGCAAGGACCGAAAAAATTGTAAGCCAAATGACAGGGTGACCAGTGGGAACCAATGGTGACACAATAAGTGTTCCGATAGCACAGATGTACGACAGAATTGTGCATATCCATTGTTTCGATGCGTGGTAGCCGCCGCTGGTTAGTCGAAACCCTGTAAATAGTAAGAGAAAGAGAACACAGGATGTAATTTTATTTGTAAGCAAGCCGAACAATAGAATAGTTACGGCAAATAGTATTTGTTCTAATAATGTGTTAATGCAATAAAAGAAAAAATCTTTTTTTTCTGTTTTATCGTTTGCCAAGGCAATATTGATGATTTTTTGTGTTAACCATTTTGTAAGTATCATAGATGATTCCCCCTTTTTTGTAGAATGTTAGTATATACTAAAAAATGTTATAAACAGAAAAAATGTGACGAGTGGTTAAAAATAAGGGACGAACGGTCAAATTGCCGTTCGTCCCTTATTTTTGACCACTCGTCACGGAAAAAGAAAAAAAGTCAGATTATATGATATACTGCAAAAAAATAACAAAGGGGGAAAATACTATGTATTTCAAACACAAAAAATTAATTCAGAAAATTTGTAAGGGGATTTGTACAATGGCAGTTTTTGCGGCGCCAGTTGCTTCTGAATATTGTCATGTATTGTTTTATCAGCCAAAAGAACCAGAAGGTTTTAAGGAATTTCTGAAAAAGGAACAAAAGAAAATTTAGTAAATTATTTTGTCAGATTTTCTCCGTTTGAAACGTTATAGTAAATAGATACTTCAAACGGAGAAGATTTTGACCGTTCAAGGATGAAAAATGACCATTCGTGCCGGTTTTGGTTTTTTTGGATGATTATATGCTATGATGAGTGAGCAAGGGAGGTGACAGAATGTATTCAGATATGATTTACAGAGTAATGATTGAAAAAAGCGTTCTTTTCATATGGTAGTGGAATACCGAAAAGAACGCATACATAAAGTAACAAGTTAATTATATGATACAGCTAGAAAGCTGTAAAGTAAAAAAGAAGGAGAGATAAAAATGTTCAGAAAAATTAAAAAGGTATTTTGTTGTTCGATGATATTGTCATTAGTAGTGTCGAGTCTTGCTTTTGCTGCGTCGCTGCCTAATTATTATGGAAAGAATTACACATACACAAAATCAAAAACTATTGCGAAAATGGAAGCAGAAGGAAATGGTAATACAGCAAGTACTACCGTTACAAATATTGCAAAAAGCAAGCGTTATTATTCTGCTTATGTTAACAGACGGTATGCTGACAGCAATAGTGTAATAGAAAAATCAGCAAAGGAAACAACCGTTGAAGCAGGGAAAAAAATAGTAGTTGCAGTTACAAGATATCGCAGCACGGAAAATCGCGAACATTATCATAAAGCCATGGCATGGAACTGCTCTATGCAGCCAAGCGGTAACGGCTATACTGCTTTTTTGGCTGACACGATTAGTTACACAATAAAGCAAAGCAAGTAAATTTTAGTAAATGTGTTTTGGAATAAAGGATTTTATGAATTTAAAATCCTTTTATTCTGAAACATATTTTGTAGGGAGGAATTTTATATGGCTAGAAGTTCACGAATCATAATAATCTTTGTTGTTATCGCGTTGATACTGGGAATTG
>OCPR01000492.1_pt1 | contig 47094 bp, 38 predicted proteins | sample 1538611 | NCBI WGS metagenome assembly OCPR01 (sample SAMN04571711, study PRJEB22368) | human gut metagenome | biome: human gut; material: stool | host: Homo sapiens | place: Luxembourg | collected 2012-09-28
GAAAATCCGTGCTATATTACAAAAAGGCAGATAAGCTGAATTTTGCTTATCTGCCAAAATAAAACTAAGTATTTTATCATAGAAAAATTAAATTTACAGAAATAATCTCACACACTCAAAAATTAAATTTACAGAAATAATCTCACACACTCAATATGTCCGTACTTCTATTTATTGCTCTATCTGATTATATCCGTTCATAATAAATTCAGTTATTTCCTTACTTCTGACACGCATCCCGACTGATTTTATAACTTTTAAAATAATTTCTTCTGTCAGAGGCGGAATATATTTTTTCAATCTGTTATCAAATTCAAGCAGTTCATTAAATAAACTCACCAATATATCATTTTTTCTCTTAATATTTTTAGGATAACCTCTTGATATAAGTGCCATATTATTATCAAAATTCGGTGCTAAACCCAAAACATCACCTGTATCAATATCACGCAGAATACCGAAATTAAATGTATGCCTATCAGGATTTGCACATATTGTATCAAGAAACAACATTTTCACATAATCGCATATGCAATTAGGGCAAAGGTCTTTTAATGTCTCAAGAGTTTGTATATAGTCCTCGCAGTCATTCATAAAATTAAATGCAGGCTCAAAATTAACCATGGCATTATCGGTAAAATCCTTTGTTTTAATAACACCATTGCCACGTTTGTATTCAGCCATATTAAAGCCTAATTCCATTCCGAGTTGATATATGAAAAATTCTGAAAACATTTCATCGTGATTAGCCTTTTTATACATCCACCATTCGCCGTTAATCAGCTTCCAACACTTTTCAAAGCTACCTATATTGGTAAGTTCGGGAGTTTTTGTACTTTTGCTATGCGCCGCTCGATTAAAACTGTCGTAACTGCCGGTTAAAGCAAGTGTGGCAAAATAGTCGTTGTCAAAACGAACATCGGCATAGCAAAGGTCACTGTTAATCGATTTTATCCAATAATTATCCGTAATGGTGACTGCATTTACCGATAAAACAGAGCCTATATCGTCACGTTCGGTAAGACGCAAAGCCTTTTTAAGAAGTCTTGAATTTGCTCTGTGTGAGTCGATAGCTCTTGTTTCAAGCCACTTCGGAACATTGCTTGTAAGTTCCAAATACATTGGAGCAAGTGACGGCTTAATCAGATTTAATTTGTTATCTATCCATTCTGCCACAACGGTATCTCTATTCATTATTAAAAAGTCCATGAATCTCACCTCTTTTGAAAATATTATAGCATATCGGCAACGCAAACGCAATATATAAAAATACCTATATATCCCATTCGCTGACTGTGTTTTCTTCTTTTCGATTTTTGGCAGAATATTGACAAAATAGATATGCTTGTGATATGCTTTTTTCAGTGTGTTTTTGGAAAAGATATTTAGGAGTAAAACAAATGATAGAAAAAATACTTATTCGTGGAGCAAAAGTCCACAATCTTAAAAATATAGATGTAGATATTCCGTTGGGGAAAATTGTAGGTATTGCAGGAGTGTCGGGTTCGGGTAAGTCCTCTCTTGCAATGGGTGTATTATATGCAGAGGGTTCTCGGCGCTATTTGGAAGCGCTGTCTACTTACACTCGCCGCCGAATGACACAGGCATCGAAAGCAAGTGTAGATGAGGTGCTTTATGTACCCGCCGCACTTGCATTACATCAGCGTCCCGGTATACCAGGAATACGCAGTACATTCGGAACGGGAACGGAGTTGCTAAACAGTTTGCGACTTATGTATTCACGTTTATCAAACCACCGTTGCCCAAACGGACATTACTTAAAACCGTCACTGGCGGTTGCCGCAGGGAAGGAATTAGTCTGCTCGGAATGTGGCGTTCACTTTTATGCACCGTCGGCAGAGGAGTTGGCATTCAATTCGCAAGGTGCTTGTCAAAAATGTGGCGGTACAGGAATTGTTCACACCGTTGATATGGCATCACTTGTGCCTGATGACTCTCTTACGATTGATGATGGTGCAGTTGCTCCGTGGAACAGCTTGATGTGGTCATTGATGACGGACGTTTGCCGTGAGATGGGGGTGCGTACAGATGTACCGTTCCGTGACTTGACGGAACAGGAAAAAGATATTGTCTATCACGGTCCGGCGGTAAAAAAACACCTTTTTTACAAATCCAAAAATACGGAAAATGCAGGTGAATTGGATTTTACATATTTTAATGCCGTTTACACGGTGGAGAATGCTCTTGCAAAAGTCAAAGATGAAAAAGGCATGAAGCGAGTAGAGAAATTTTTAAAAGAGGATATTTGTCCCGAATGTCACGGAACACGTCTTTCCGCCGCCGCCCGTGCACCGAAATTAAGAGGAATATCGCTTGATGAAGTTTGCAATATGACACTTTCCGAACTTGTGGATTGGGTGCGTGGTGTTCCGACAAGCCTGCCTGATGAGATGAAACCTATGGCTGAAAGTATCTGTGAAACTTTTGAAAGTATGGCGAAGAGGTTAATTGATTTAGGTCTTGGCTATCTGACTCTTGACCGTTCGGCGGCCACACTTTCGACAGGCGAACGTCAGCGTATGCAGCTTGCCCGTGCTGTGCGTAACCGCACCACAGGTGTTCTTTATGTGTTGGATGAGCCGTCAATCGGTCTGCACCCATCTAATATTGTCGGACTTACAGGTGTTATGCACGATCTTGTATCGGACGGCAATTCGGTTATTTTGGTGGATCACGACACGCAGATTTTGAAAGAAGCAGACTGGATTGTGGAAATGGGACCGGAAGCGGGGGCAAATGGCGGTCATGTGATTGCACAAGGTACAATCGCAGATGTGGAAGCAAACCCTGCTTCTCAAATAGGACCTTTTATATCCGGTAAAGCCGAAACAAAACTAAGGTCATGTGCCGCAAAGGAAGAAATGTTCGTAAACGGAAATATTCATTTGTCCACATCTCAAATACATACGGTCAAGCCGTTGGAAGTTGACATTCCCAAAGGCAGACTTACCGTTGTTACAGGAGTGTCGGGTTCGGGCAAGACGACTTTGGTGCTGGAAAGTTTAATTCCCGCACTTGACGCGAATATCAGCGGTCATGCGTTGCCGGAGCATATCAGAGATGTTACCGCCGAGGGTATACGACGTATCAAGCTGATTGACGCAACACCTATCGGAATTAATGTTCGTTCTACGGTGGCTACCTATGCAGGTGTTCACGATGAATTGCGAAAACTTTACGCAAAGTCCGAGGACGCAAAAAATAAAGGCTATAAGGCAAGAGATTTTTCGTACAATACAGGCTCATTACGTTGTTCGGGGTGCGACGGTACAGGTGTTGTCAGTCTTGACGTGCAATTTCTTCCAGATGTAAATATTCAATGCCCTGATTGTCACGGCTCTCGTTACTCAAGTATTGCTTATGACGTGAAGCTTACAAATAAAGTGGGTGAAAGTGCTTCTCTACCCGAACTTATGGATATGGATGTAAACACAGCTGTTGAATTTTGCAAGGATATAAAAACCGTCAGCCAAAAGCTGAATACGCTAAAACAGTTGGGACTTGGTTATCTGACATTGGGCGAAGAAACACCGAGCTTATCCGGCGGTGAAGCACAACGTTTGAAACTGGCAAGTGAGATTGGAAAGATACAGAGTGATTCTGTTTTCATATTTGATGAGCCGTCAATCGGTTTGCATCCGTTAGATGTACAGGTATTGCTCAAAGTTTTTCAGGCACTTTTGGATAACGGTGCAACCGTAATCGTTATTGAACATGACCTTGACGTAATTCGCAATGCAGATTATGTTATAGATATGGGACCCGGAGGCGGTGAAAATGGCGGTAAAATCATTGCAAGCGGAACACCGCAGGAAATAAAATTGAACAAAAAAAGTATTACAGGCAGATATTTATAAAATTAAGCACCTATTTTCATAATCGAAAATAGGTGCTTTTTATTATATATTCCATACTACTTCACAAGTGCCGTCTTCGCATATGAATATTTTATGTATAAGTACATTGCAAACGGCTTTGCGTTCGTCTGTGTTTGCGTTTTTCCACTTTTGTGATAGGTTTATAACACTGATTATTTCATTTTCTTCACTTTCAAGGTCTTCGATTTTTTCTGTAATCGCCTTACTTTCTTCGGACAACTTTTTGGCTTTTTCATTCAGAAGTGATTTCATATCCGATTTAAAGCTGTCGTCCAAAAGCATATTAACAATCTTTTCTTGTGACTGTTTAATTTCGCTAAGCTGATTTTTCAGCAGATTAATCTTGTTTGAATTATCGGTTGAAATCTTTTTGCGAGAGCCTTTCAGTGATTGGAGTTTTTCGGCGATAAGGTTATATACCATATCTTCCAAACTGTCGGCATACAGCGTCACTTTAGGACCGTTACATATGCGATTATGCGACTTGCCTGTACAACTGAAATAACGTGTTTGTGTGCCGTCTTTTTTCTTACCGCCTTTTGTTACGGTCATTGTTCTGCCGCATTGCTTACAAGCAATTTTACCGCCGAGCCAACTTGTAGAGTTGTTGACGGAATTGCCGAGCTTTTTATTTTTCTCAATTTTCTTCTGACATTTCAGCCATAGGTCAGAATTTATAATACCCTCATGCGGCATAACCACTATTTTAATATCCGACATATCGTCGGCAGTGTGTTTTGATTTGCCGTAGGTCTGTATTCCATGTATACCGTCAAATTGATTGATGTCGCTCATTATGTTGGCATTGCGTTTTGAGTAGTATTCGTATATGGCATTGTCAGCCTTTACATAGATTGGATTTTTTATGATATTTGACAGCTTTGCAGTAGACCAGCTTCCTGTGGTGGCTGAAATGTTGTTGTCAATCAAATTATCCATAAGCCGCCGCAGTGTTACATTCGGTACTGAATAATTTTCAAAAATATATTTTATCTGCTCAATTTCGTTTGTAACAGGCTCAAACATTTTTGTTTTGACGTTGTTTATAACAGTATCTTTTAAATTAAAACCGTACGGACGGCGACCGCCCATATACAGTCCCATTTCACTTCTGTAAGCATATGCGTGTTTGACGCGTTCAATTATACTTTTGCGTTCAAATTCGGCGAATACCATAAGTATTTTCACGATCATTTCACCGTACGGACTTGACGTGTCGAAGGATTCTTGAGAGGAAACAAACTGAACATTATGTTTTTTGAGTGTTTCCAAAATACCCACAAAATCCGAAAGACTTCTGCTGATACGGTCAAGACGGTACACAATAACTTTGCTTATTTTGCCACGTTCAATTTGACGCATCATTTTTTGAAAACCGTCACGGTCAACATTGCCGCCCGAATATCCGTTGTCAATAAATTCAATGGTTTTCTCATTGCGTTCGTCGGGTTTAATTACCGATTTGCAGTATTCTAGCTGTGTTTCGCATGAAATACTGTTTTCACGTTCTATTGATTTTCTTGCGTATAACGCAATCGCCATCTTTGCTTCCTCCTTTCAGATTTTATTGATATTATTTCTTATCAAAGATACGATATAATTCTTCTATTATTTCTTGCTTTTGCTGCTCCGCTTGAGAAGTATTCACAAGCGAACGCTGATGTATTTGATATGTATTGTTTCTTATATCCGTGTATTCCGACATTATGATTACCTCCGTTTTTAGTTTATTTTATGCGGTGTATAGTTTGTCTAAATACTCCCGCAAATTGGTAGGGGAGAATTGTTAAAGCCAAAACTGTCCTGCGTGATGATAACATCGGTAAAATCACAATTAAGCTCAGAATTGACTATTTTTAATATGTTGTAAAGACTAAAATCAAAAGTAATACTTGTCAGTCCTGACGGTGTTATGTATGCGTTGTTTCGCTTGTATGTTCTGTCGCTGTAGTGACAATCGGTAATTGTTCCTTTGTTTCCACTGCGAACGATTTCAAGCAAAATCGACCTGTGAATACGATTTTTTAGTCTTGTTTTATATGTATTATTATCGTTTACAAGAATTAAAAATTTATATTTTGTTTTGACTTGTGTTTTTAATTTGATATATTCTTCTGTTGACAACTTGTTTTCGGTATCGGAAAATTCAATTCCGAAAAATGTTTTGTCAAGCTCATTTTTGAATACATCAATTAAATTATACCAGACTTGAAAATCTTTTTATAGCATATATAATATACTTATTGGAGTGATTTTTTATGATAATATGATGAACATTCAAAGTTGTGTTACTGCGATAAACGTAGCAGAAATTTAGACGCTTTTGTAAAGCTGAAAAGAGATTTTGCAATGTAAAGTAAGGTTTCGTCGCCAGATGTTAGTGATGATTTTGATTTTATTTTCTATGGTGATGGCTTTTGTGAAATGACCGTAAAAGGATTTCAAATGGTATGGGAATTGAAAAAGTCATAATATTCCAATTGATAATGGGTTTGCAATAGGTTATATTATGAATGTCAATAAATTCATGTTAGAATTTTGTATATATTCTTATTTTTTTGATGAAATTTGTTTTTTATTATATGTTTTTGACAAAATCATCTTGATTTAGAAGTTTATAAATGATATTATTAATCAATAAAGGAATATAATTGAAAATAAGGATGTGTAGAGATGAAGAAAAAATTTTTAATAACGGCATTAGTGGGAATGTTATTGGCATTCAATGTATGTGCAGTATCTGCAAGGAATATGGATTTTGATGATTTACCAAAGTCACATTGGGCATATGAAACTATTATGCAATTAAGTGATGAGAATGTTATAGACGGTTTTGATAACAATACTTTTGAACCCGAAGAAAAGGTAACAAGAGAACAGTTTATAAAACTTCTTGTTTGCGCAACTCATGAAGTGGAAAATGATTTGCAAGTGGTAAATATGTCAGATGTTAATAGCTCATGGGCATATAACTATATAGGAACGGCGCAAAAGGATAGTATTATACAAGATTGCGATTATGAGAATGGATTGTTTTATCCGCAGACCAATTTAGATAGAGTAACGGCTGCAACATGGATATATAACAGCCTAAATGTATCGACAGATGATATAAAAACAAAGATTTTTGAGGATATTTCAGATTCCAAAGATGATGCGGTTGTTTCAACATTATATTCATTGGGAATAATAAATGGTTATGAAGATGGAAATTTTCATCCTGACGATACGCTTACACGAGCTGAAGCAGCTATGTTAATTGAAAAAATAATGCAGTATAATTCACAATGGGATATGCCGAGTGAAGAAAGTAATATTATTGAATATAACGAGAATGCGGTTACTCTTCCTAAAGCGACAAATGTCAATATAATAAGTGAAAACAGTACAAATTTTTGTAAAGTTACAAATGTATCTGACGAATTGGCAAATTGTAAAGTGGGTGATGTTATTATATTTCCTGCAAGCGATTCAGCACCGACGGGAATGGCGGTGAAAGTGAAAAGTGTAAAAAGAAGTAAGGATAATATCGAGATAACAAAAGACAACGATATCAAATTAAGTGAAATAGCCGATAAAATTGATTTTAATAAATCGGCAAAAATTACGGCAAGTGACATTATCAAAGACGAATTGCCTAAAGGTATAACAGTTAAAAATACTAATTCGTATGCTTTATTAAATAAAGATATGGATATGAATACATTAACAGCGGATAAGTCTGAAGAGAGCGGAGCATTGGCGACAATAAATTTAGGAAATAATGATGATGGTTATTTTGTAATAGGGTTGGATAATAAACTTGAACTTCCATATGGGTTATCAGTGAACGGAGAATTGGTTGTAAAAAATATCAATATAAGACCATACATTGATTATGACCGTAAGCGTGATGGTGAAATACCCAATATAATGCTTAATATAGATACGGAATTTGAGCCTAATATATCAGTAAGTTTTTCTAAGGAATTTGAGAAAGATATAGAAATCGGAGAGCTGGGATTTGAAACTTTTGTAGAACCTTTTACAATTAGCGGTAAAATTATTTTGAAAATTAATGCCGAGGGTAAGATATCAACTACAGTAAATTATGATGTACAAACATCGGGTAGCTTTCAGTACAGACCTACATATAATATACGACCGACTTATAAAAATAATTTATGCGTCATAGAACAACTTGAACAACCGGAAGCTGAAATAAAGGCAACTATAACTCCTAAAATAGAAGCGGATTTAAAGTTTGCACTTCTTGAATCATCAGTATTGTCAGTAGGTCCTAAAGTAGAAAGTGGCGTGGAAATATCAACATCATTAAATAATCAACCACATTCTTGTGATATTTGTATTGATAATGATTTTAAACCTTATATTGACTTTGATGTTGAGGTAGAGTGTGCAACATTGGAATGGGACTGGACTGTCTATAAAAAAGAGTTCAATTTGTTTGAATATTATATTTCGCATAATAATGATAAATGGGAATATGGAGCGGGGAAATGCCCATATTTACAGCAGGAGGACTGCCAAGGGAAATATGCTTTAAAGGAATATTACGATAAGAATATTAATTCGGAAGATGCTTATATATTTGATTGTGACAATGACGGAATTTTAGAATTGGTTGCAATTTATACAGAATATCATAGAAAATATTGTGATATTTATGACTATAATAATGGTCAGATAACTAAAAAAAACTTTGATGATGGCGAAAAATGGATAGGGGCATATGACGGAAAATTTCTTGAAACAGGCGGGACAGGAGGACATGGTTTTTATTCATTTGCATATGACAAAAAAGATAATAAAGTCTATATTGTAGGTTCGGTTAAGGGTAGAATGTTACTTGATAATAGTAATATAGCTGTGTATGGTTCCTACTTAAGATACAGAATACAAGATAATGAAGTAATTGAAGAACCAAGCTATATGTTTAGTTACATCTACAATAAAGATACAGAGGAAATTAGCAATGAAGAATTTTCGTATCTTGATGTAGAAAATAAGATTAGCAGAGATGAATTTGAACAAGGAATTAAAGACATTAATGATGTTGAAATAATTGATATACTCGGTGGTGAAGAGGGAAAAGAAATATATAAGTATTTAGATTTGAGTAATATATAACTACACTTCCGACAAACCGCATTGTTAAGCCATTTTAACGCATTTGTTTGAAACCGAAAAAACGGTGAAGCGTTAGATAAAATGCAGGCGAATTTACAGCACAAAAAGATTTATGCGAACGGGATAAAGAAAGAGTGTGACTGCAAGTAGGGGAAAACAGGCAAGCTGATGAACCGCCTCCAATTAGTTAGATTTTTGGTCTGACTTTTGGGGGCGGTTCAATAGATATTGTCTTTTTTTTATAATGAAAACAATAATACTTTTTATTGGTACTATTTTTTTTACACCGTGTAATGTATAATAATAAGTGAAAAACAAATAAAGCGGAAAATAGGAGGAATAAAAATGCTTACAAGACCTAATATATTCAATTATGCAAAAAAAGAGTTGTCGCAGGACGCAGTGATATGTTGGCTTTTGGAATGTTGTCATTCGGATGATGATAAATACAGACAGATAGGAATTGATTTTGTAAGATTTATACTTGATAATGAAAATATTAAAGAAAAGGATATAGAGCTTGAAAAAGACAGTCCGCGTAGTCAGTATAAGAATATGGATGTGTATGCAAATATTCGTGTCGGCAAAACAATAATACCTGTTATATTTGAGGATAAGACCGATACATTTTTACATGACAATCAAGAAAGCAAATATATAGAAAAGGTTGAAAAGTTGAAAACAGACAGCATTTTTAACGATAACGGACTTTGTTGGAGAGAAAAAGCACAATATGTATTTTTTAAAACAGGATATGTTTTTGATTGGCAAAGAGAAGTGATTGAAAATTTGAATAAAAAGATTAATGCGGAAGTGAAAAGTATATATATTGATGATATACTGAACTTTATTGCTAAGCATAAAGATAAGGATTTTATGCTTGCGGATTACTATGAGTATTTGTTATGTAGAAAAGCAAGTTTTGTAAATAGCATTGAAGATAAATGCAACAGATATTTCAGAGAAATATTTGGTGAGAACAGATGGTTTCAATATAATCATCAAGGTTGGGCGGCAAAAAGATTGGGATATATAGAAGATAGGAATGAAAAAAACAGAATTTATTATGAATTGAGAACAGGTACACGATCGAATAATGGTAAACAGTCATATGTGATAATTTTTCATCAATATCGAGATGAAAAATCAATTATCGGTAATGAAGAAGAAAAAGACAAGTTGAGAGAACGCAGAAAGAAATTTTTTGAAGATGCCAGAGAATTTGTTGAAAAAATTATTGATGAAAAAACGGAAATAGGGATAATTAAAGAAAAAACTGTCAAAAACGAAATGGCAAACCAAAGGAACTTATTTAAAGTGTTTATTGATAAAACAAATGAAGATACGGTTTGTCAATTCTTTAGAGAATTTGTAGAAAGATTTAATGTTTGGGCAACAGATAAGAATAAAGATGAATATGTTATTTTAAAAGATTGATTTGCATTGTGAATGAGATGTACAAAAAAATGCACATTGTATGTTGTATAATAATAAATAATTAGAGTATAAAATTTGAAAGGTGATTTTTATGTATACAATACCGCCAAAGAAAATGGTTATCATAAATATTCTTGACATTCTGAAAAAGTATTCGGATATGGACCACTGTCTTACTCAAGCGCAGATAATTGAGATATTAAAAAAAGAATATTATATGGATGTTGACAGAAGAACTGTAAAAAGGAATTTGATGAATCTTTTGGATTTTGATTTCGGTATTGATTATACGGAAATTATAAAAAAGAATGAAAAGGGTGAAGAAATACCTATTTGTACGGATTGGTACATAACAAGAGAATTTGATGATTCTGAAATTCGACTTTTGATTGACAGCGTATTGTTTTCAAAAACAATTCCACAAAAGCAATGTAAAAAACTTATTGATAAATTAAAAGGATTATCAAATATTTATTTTGAGAAAAAAGTTAATCATATATGCAGTTTGCCGGAAATTCGTCCGGAGAACAAGGAGCTGTTTTATACGATTGATGTTCTTGACGAGGCAATTTCAAAAGGTAAAAAGGTGTCGTTTATATATAATTCATATGGCACGGACAAAAAACTACATCCAAAACGTGAGCGTGAATATGTCATAAATCCGTATCAAATGGCGGCGACGAATGGAAGATATTATTTGATATGCAATTATGATAAGTACGATACTTTATCAAATTATCGCATTGATAGAATAACCGGAATAAAAATGATGAATGAAAAAAGAAAATCGATTAAGGAACTTAAAGAGGGTGAAATTAATCTTCCGAAACATATGGCAGAACATCTGTATATGTTTGCCGGTGAAAGCATACGAGTAAAGTTTAAAGCGAAAAATTATATTATTGATCAAATTATAGATTGGTTTGGATTTGGATCGAAAATAACGAAACAAGATGAGGATACGTGTATGGTAGAAGTGGAAGTCAATGAGGAGGCATTTTTCCACTGGGCAATGCAATACGGTTTGCATATCGAGGTGTTAGAGCCGACATCAATGCGCGAGCGGATAATGAGTGCAATAAAAGAATTAAACGATAAATATGTTACTCATTAAGAATAACAGAAGAATAGTGATTAAAGGTTAAGGGGTGAGGTAAATGTCGGAATATAAATCAAGAATAAACATACAAGTAAAAAATGTTTCCGATTGGGAAAAGTTATTTGACATAAAGATGAAAGAAGAATGGGGACTTGGAGAAGATGCAAAAAAAGTTTTCAAAGTGCCGTATTCAAAAAAACAAACAGAATTTATAAAAGCAGAAGATTGGTCTGTGGATTCTAAAAACTTGGAAGACTTAGTTAAAACTCTTGTCAAAACAATGGGCTATGAAAATTGTGCTGTTGTAGCTGATACAACGGAATGTAGTGGGATTGAGCAAAAGTGTGATTCGGTTGTGGCAATAGGTCGCCAATATATTCTTCGCATATCTTATCCGAACAGTAATACGTTGAAAAGAGTAAATATTTTTAATATTTACAACTATTTAAAAATTATAGATATTCATCTAAGCATAAAGGATATTAAATTTTTACGACAAATTTCCGAAAAATTTGCTTATGGTGACAATAATCAAACAGTTATTGTTATACCAAATGGCAGAATAATGATAAGACCGGAAGAATTTACAGGGAACTTTTTGTTGGAAAGTGTTGTTATTCCTGACGGCGTAATAAGTATAGGCGAACGTGCATTTGAAGATTGCCCGATGCTTAATGAAGTATTTATTCCGAATAGCGTAACAAGTATAGGTGGACATGCGTTTGACGGTTGCAGATATATTAGTATAAGGGTACATAAAGGTAGTTATGCGGAACAATATGCAAAAGAAAATAAAATACATAGTATGGGATTTAAAGAAGACTACAATTAAAATACACAGTTCCGATAAACTGTTTGAAAAATTACAGCACACGTTAGCGAGATAAAATGTGACTAAACAAAGACAAGCTGATAAAGCTTGTCTTTATTTATTGTTATATTAGATTACAATATATCATTTTATTTTGTGTATGACTTTCTGAGCATTTAAACAAATCAATAGGGGAGAAAATCAATAGCCATATCCCTAATGCCGTTCCTACGGCAGAGGGAGCGATTGAGATAGCGATTGCGGAAACGCCTTTTACAATTCACGGAAGTAAAAGCCTTGTTTTAGGTTATGGTAAAATCGGAAAAATATTATCAAAGGATTTATATGCTCTAGGTGCTCAAACGTATGTGGAGGCACGGAAATATGCCGATCTTGCTATGATTGAGGGACATGGATATGAGCCGTTGCCGCTTGACAACTTAAAAGACCACATACATGAGTTTGATATAATTTTCAACACCATACCTTCGCTGATTTTGGACGATGAAATTTTAACAAAAGTCAAAAAAGACGCTCTTATTATCGACCTCGCCTCCAAACCCGGGGGGATTGATTTTGACGCCGCAAAATCATACGGCTTAAAAGTAATTTGGGCATTGTCGTTACCGGGTAAAATTGCTCCCGTTTCGTCCGGAGCAATTATCAAAGACACGATTATGAATATTATCAAAGAATTGGGGGTGTAATAAATGGATTGGGAAAATAAAACCATTGGTTTTGCAATGTGCGGTTCATTCTGCACTTTCAAAAAAGCAATGGGGGTACTTGAAAAGCTCACGCAAACCGGTGCGAATGTTATACCTATTATGAGTGAGATGTCTTACAACACCGACACACGATTTGGCAAAGCAGAAGATTTTCGTACCAACATAACAAATCTAACCGGCAACAACATTATATGCTGTGTTAAAGACGCAGAGCCGATTGGACCGAAAAACTTACTCGACCTACTTGTCGTACTGCCGTGCACGGGCAACACTCTTGCAAAAATTGCAAACGGAATTGCCGACACATCTGTTACCATGGCAGTAAAAGCGCATTTAAGAAACCAAAAGCCTGTACTTTTAGCCGTATCCACCAACGACGGACTCGGTACTGCCGCCAAAAATATAGGAACACTTCTAAACTGCAAAAATCTATATTTTCTGCCTTTCTCACAAGATGACTACATAAAAAAGCCGAACTCACTTGTAGCCGACTTTGAAAAATTACCCGACGCGGCAATCGCCGCCTTTGAGGGCAGACAGCTCCAGCCTGTGCTGGGCTTTTAATATAGATTCCATATGACAAAAAATACCGACTTCTGTTTGAAGTCGGTATTTTAAATTAATCAATTTCTTTGATTTTTGCAATCAAATCCGTATACAGTCTTTCAACTTTATTATACAATTCGTCACAATTATCAATGACTCTGTTTCTGAGTTTTTCTGTAAGTTCATAGCTTGCCTCATACAGTCTTTCAAAACCCAAATTTGAGCAAACACCTTTTAGCGTATGTACTGCACAAAAAGCCTTTTCGGCGTCATTTTCTTTTAAACCGTCTGTCAAGTCATTAAAAGATGGATCTTCAGGAAACTTAAAAACAAACTTTTTAATCATATCTTCATCACAAAGTCTTTTGATAACGTCTTTATAATCTGAATCAATTTGCTCATAAAATTCTTTTAATGTCATCTGTTTTTCTCCTTTGTTTTATAATGTATTTATGTTCATATCCCGTTCTATTCCCTGAATATTTTTCTTATACGTTTCCTTTTTCACAGAACCACTGCCGTCAAGTTCGTTTTTTATTCTGTCTTGAATTTCAACTAAACATTCCAAAAGCAATGGATTAAATGCACCGCATTCGCCGTTTAAAATCATTTCCATAGCCTTTTCGTGTGAAAATGCTTCCTTATATACACGCTCACTCACAAGTTCGTCATATACATCTGCTATTGAAACAATTTGAGCCGATATAGGAATTTCATCACCCTTCAAGCCGTCGGGATAACCGTTACCGTCATATCGTTCGTGATGCCAACGGACTATTTCACAAGCTGTTTTTATCAACGGTTCGTCTTGATACAATTCAAGATTTTTCAGCATTTTCTCACCTATCACGGTATGTTCTTTCATAATCTCATATTCTTCTTTTGTAAGCTTGCCGGGTTTATTCAATATTTCTTCCGGAATACCGATTTTTCCTATATCATGAAGTGCCGAACCGTTTGTTATATAAAAACGTTTCGACCATGAAAGATGATACTTGTCCGTCTTTTGAACAATTTTTTCCAAAAGCATTCCTGTCAGTGTGCTTATATTTCTGACGTGCATACCGCTCTCGTTGTTTCTGAATTCAACGATTTGGCTCAGTATGTCTATCATCATTTTATTGTTTTTCTCTTTTTCATAAACTTGATCGGTTATCAAATTTATAAGCCGTCTTTGTTTAGCGTACAATTTTATTGTGTTTAAAACACGCTGATAAACGACCTTTGCATCAAACGGTCTGCTTATATAATCCGACACGCCCATTTCATATGCGCGTCTTATATATTGATTAGAATCTTCGCTTGAAATCAGAATTACAGGAATATCTTCAATCCAATTATTGTTATTCATATAATTAAGCACTTCAAAGCCGTCCATACCTGGCATAACAATATCAAGCAAAATAATATCTATACCGGTGCCGTACTTTTCGATTATTTCAAGACATTCTTCGCCGCTTGACGCGTTGATGATCTCATAATCCGATTTCAGTATTTCAGTCAAAATCATTCTGTTCATATATGAATCGTCAACCACAAGCACGCGTTGTCTGTCTTTTACTTCTGATTCATTGTCAATGACGCCAAACTCATTTTCTTCGGTTACAACCATACCTTTTTGATGGCTTTTCACCTGCAACATCAATTTGTCGGCACGATGCATAGCCGATTCAATCGTTTCGTTGTGAGTCATAACTCCGCCTATGCTGACAGACAAACGTATTTTTGAATATCCGTCAACCTTAACCTCTTTGATTCTTGTTCGTATCTGTTGAAGTTTTTTATTAAAGATATCGTTGTGTATACCAGGGAGTACAAGTAAAAATTCATCTCCGCCAAAACGAATAATCTTATCTGAACTTCTTATACATTTTTTGATTGCACTGACGATTGTTTCAAGTGCCATATCTCCTGCATTGTGACCGTAGGAATCATTATAAAGTTTGAAATCGTCTAAATCAATCATTGCCACACCGGAATTTTCATTCAAATCTTTAATATTATCTTCGTAATAACGTCTGTTGTAAACACCTGTCAGAGGGTCACGATAAAGCTCGTTTTTGTAACCGGTTAGGTTATCCATTAGAATTCTTCTGCCATCGTTATCTATAAGATTTTCATTGTCAAGACGGTGCACCATTTCCATAACGCAAGGTACTCCGTCAATCTCAAAATACTTCGCGATTATTTGATATATGTTATTTTCCAAACATTCAAGCTTTGTATATTGCTTTTTTTTGGTCAAAGCTTTTTCGGACACACAGTTTTCACATTGCTTGTCCTTGTTCCAAAAATCATAACATCTGCACATATTCTCATTAAGTTCCGGTTCTTGACCGCATTGCATTCTGCGAATATCTGTGGATTTTATAATTCGTACAACATCAAAAACTTCTCTGTAAATTTTCATTTTTTCTTCAGCCTGTTTAGTTGTCAATTTTATATTTGAATCCATTAATTTACCTCCTCATTATAATATCAAACTAAACAATAACAAAATATACCAATTTAAGCCAAGTACTTTTGCAAAATTAATCCTTTTTATGGAATTTAAAATTTCTTTCACTACTTTATTGTATAATATTATACGAAAAAAGTCAACATTTATAACTGCATTTATCGCCGTTTTTTGAGCTTTTATGCAATTTTGCATAAAAAAGCGACTACCAAAGTAATCGCTTTTTTTACAATATTAGTCGTTAATTGATTCCCATTTCCAATTACGAACTTCAGGCAAGTCCTGACCGTATTCGGCAATGTATTGCTTATGTTCAACAAGTTTATCGCACATAAGTTGATTTAGGTATGCACCCTTATTGCCAAGTTGAGGCAAGCTTTCAACAGTTGCCTTAACAAGGTGGAAACGATCGATTTCATTTTGAACACGCATATCGAACGGAGTAGTGATTGTGCCCTCTTCCATATAACCAAAAACGTGAAGATTTCTGTTATGTCTGTTATATGTAAGTTCGTGTACAAGTTTTCTGTAACCGTGGAATGCGAATATAATCGGCTTATCCTTTGTAAAGATTGAATCGTATTCAACGTCGCTAAGACCGTGAGGGTGTTCAGACTGTGGCTGAAGTTTCATAAGGTCAACTACGTTTACAACACGAATTTTTAAATCAGGCATATTCTTATGAAGAATTGTAGCTGCCGCAAGAATTTCAAGTGTCGGTGTATCACCGCAGCAAGCAAGTACAACATCAGGTTCACAACCTTTATCGTTTGATGCCCAATCCCAAATACCGATACCTTGTGTACAGTGCTTAACAGCCTGTTCCATTGTAAGCCATTGCGGACGTGGGTGCTTTGATGTTACAAGAACGTTTACATAGTTCTTACTTCTGATACAGTGGTCAAAGCATGATAGCAAGCAGTTGGCATCCGGCGGAAGATAAATTCTTGCAACGTCTGCTTTCTTATTTGAAATATGGTCAAGGAATCCCGGGTCCTGGTGTGTAAAACCGTTATGGTCTTGCTGCCATACGTTTGATGACAAGATAAGATTTAGCGATGCAATCTTTTGACGCCATGGAAGTTCCGATGTAACCTTTAACCATTTAGCATGCTGTGCAGCCATTGAATCGATTATTCTGATAAATGCCTCGTAACTTGCAAAGAAACCGTGACGACCTGTCAAAATATAGCCCTCAAGCCAACCTTCACACATATGTTCCGAAAGCATTGAGTCCATAACTCTGCCGTCTGTTGCAAGAAATTCGTCATTATCATATTTTTCACCGTTCCAGTCACGGTTTGTTTCTTCAAATACTTTGCCAAGTCTGTTTGACATAGTTTCGTCAGGACCAAATATACGGAAGTTTTTGCTTTCCTTGTTTAACTTGAATATGTCACGAACAAATCCACCAAGTTCAATCATATCCTGTCCCTCGACAGAACCGGGGAACGGTACGTCAAATGCATAATCTCTGAAATCAGGCATACGTAAATCTCTTAAAAGCAAACCGCCGTTTGCATGTGGGTTAGCACCCATTCTGTGATTGCCCTCAGGAGCAAGTGCGGCGATTTCAGGAACAAGTCTGCCGTTTTCGTCGAATAATTCTTCGGGTTTGTAGCTTAACATCCATTCTTTTAGTTGGTCAAGATGTTCCGGCTTTGACATATCCATAGGTACTTGGTGTGCTCTGAATGTACCTTCGATTTGATTTCCGTCAACAACCTTTGGACCTGTCCAGCCCTTTGGTGTACGAAGAACAATCATAGGCCACTTTGGACGTGACGCGTCATTGTTTTCGCGTGCATTCTTTTGGATTGCCTTAATCTTTTCGATTACTGTATCCATAGTTTCTGCCATTAGTTTGTGCATTGTCATAGGGTCGTCGCCCTCAACAAAGTACGGTTCCCAACCACATCCCTTGAAGAATGATTCGATTTCTTCGTGTGATATACGCGAGAAAATTGTTGGGTTTGAAATTTTGTATCCGTTTAAGTGAAGTATAGGTAATACCGCACCGTCATTTATTGGGTTTAGAAATTTGTTTGATTGCCATGCTGTTGCAAGAGGACCTGTTTCGGCCTCACCGTCACCGACAACACAAGCAGTGATAAGATCGGGATTATCAAATACCGAACCGAATGCGTGTGCAAGTGAGTAACCAAGTTCACCGCCTTCGTTGATTGAACCCGGTGTTTCGGGTGCAACGTGGCTTGAAATACCGCCCGGGAATGAGAACTGCTTAAACAGTTTTTTCATACCCTCTGTATCTTGGCTTACGTTCGGATATACTTCCGAATAAGAGCCTTCCATATATGTATTTGCCACCATAAAGTTACCGCCGTGTCCCGGACCTGAAATGTAAATCATATCAAGGTCGTAACGCTTAATAACTCTGTTTAAGTGAGTGTAAACAAAGTTTTGACCCGGCACTGTACCCCAGTGGCCTACTATTTTGTGCTTTACGTGTTCTCTTTTAAGAGGCTCTCTCAAAAGAGGGTTGTCAAGTAAGTAAAGTTGACCTGCCGCAAGATAGTTCGCAGCTCTCCACCATGCGTCCATTTTTGTAAGCATTTCGTCGCATAATGGCTGTTTTTCCAAACAATCATTTGAATTCATAAAAATTCTCCCTCCGTTTTTTTTACATGGCAATTTTATTCCTAAGCCGTAAAATTAAATGTCTAAAAATTGTCATACTACTCTCCAAGATTAAATTATACGCCTCTGTTAAATATTTGTCAATGCTTATTTTGACAAGATTAGCCTTTATTTTTTTTGATATAACTGTTCGCTTTTTTGTTGTGTGTTTCTAACAAAAAAGCAACAAAGACAAGCTTTATCAACTTGCTTTTGTTAAGCTTGTTGGTGATTTCTGAAATATGTAATATTTGAACATAATTCAAATGAAAAATATCGGAACGATAGAACAAAATCTTGAGCAGAGTTTAAATGCAATAAAAGCAACGGCGGAAAATGTAAATCATCAAAGGTAGTGTAAAAAAATAAATACCCCCTGTAAGGGACGGAACATGGAGAACAGATAATGGTAAAGTTATTGGCGATGATAGTTACGGCTATAATAGTCATAATAGACATCAACAGAATGTAAAATTTGAAAATAAAAAATTCAGCTCCATTAATACGGAGCTGAATTTTTTTATTATCTTTCACTTGACAATGGCAAAAATATTATGCTACAATAGTACAAAATAGGACTATCTGAAATTGTACTAAACGGAGGCGGACTATGTCGGTTCAGAATTACACCAATCAATACTGTTCATACATACATGAATGGGACGCGGTATATGAGGAATATGCGAAGTCAGTGGGACTGTCATATACCGGGTTAATTATTCTGTATGAAATTTATGAAATTGAAAACTGCACACAAAAGAAGTTATGTGAATATTGTTTTATACCAAAGCAGACCGTTAATGCGGTGGTAACGTCTTTTTACAAAAACGGTTGGATTATGTTAGAGGAAATGCCGCAGGACAGGCGAAACAAGACGATTCACCTAACCGAAAAAGGCAGAAAAGACACTGAAGAAATATTAGAAAAAGTCAAAGAAAACGAAAACAAAGCAATGGAACAGTTAAGCGAATCGGAGCGAGAAACATTGATGTCGCTTACAAAAAAGTATGTTACCTGTTTTAAAGATGCTATGTTGAAAGGATAAAAATGAGTAAAAATAATCAAGATGTTTTAAATCGTCCGATACATTTAAAAATGTTAATCGGATTTTCATTGCCGACGATTTTGTCAATGGTATTTATGAGTATTTACACGACTGTTGACGGACTGTTCGTGGCTAGGCTTGTTAATACAGATGCACTGTCGGCGGTTAATATCGTAATGCCGATGGTGTTTATCGCAACGGGAATAGGAACAATGTTCGGCAGCGGCGGTAATGCGTTGGTGGCGAAGAAAATAGGTGAGGGCAAAAAACAAGAGGCGCGAGAAGATTTTTCACTGTTGCTTTTTACGTCGTTTGTAGTGAGTTTGGTTATATCGGTTTTGTGCTTTGTATTTTTAAAACCGCTTTTGAGGTTGCTTGGCTCTGACGATAATTTAATGACATATTGTATAGAGTATATGTATCCGATTTTGATAGCAATGCCGTTTACGGTATTCGGTATGATGTTGTCAATGTCGTATATAACGGTCGGAAAAGCACATTTCGGACTGTGGATGTCGATACTTGGCGGTGTGCTGAATATCGTGCTTGATTGGTTGTTTATAGCGATATTCAAGTGGGGTATTGCCGGTGCGGCTATTGCCACTTCAATAGGTTATGTTACAACGTCGATTATCGGACTTGTGTACTTCTTTGTGAACAGAAAACACGAACTGTATATAGTTAAACCAAAATTGAGATGGCACACGATTATTAAAAGCTGTACAAACGGCTCGTCTGAAATGATTGGAGTGTTCGCAGGAAGTATCGTTGCAATTTTGTTTAATAATATTCTAATGCGTATGGCAGGATCGGACGGTGTTGCGTCAATCACGATTATGCTTTATGTGCAGGAGCTTTTTAACGCGGTGTATCGTGGATATGCAACAGGTATTGCACCTGTCATCAGCTATAATTTCGGCCGTGACGATTCGGTGAGGCTGAAGAAAATTCACTCAATCAGTACAAAGATTATATTGCTTGCGTCGTTTGTGCTGACGGGTGTGTGTATTGTGCTTGCACCGACTTTGGTTGAATTCTTTGCTGGTGATAATCAATCCGTTCTTGAAATGGCAGTGCATGGATTCAGAATTTTTGCGATAAGCTGTTTGTTTGTCGGAATTAATGTGTATTCATCATCACTGTTTACCGCATTGAATGACGGCAAAACGTCCGCAATATTGTCATTTTGTAGAACTGTTGTTTTCTTGGTAGTGCCTGTGCTTGTACTTCCTATGATAATCGGCTTGGACGGTGTATGGTGGTCAATGCCGATAGGTGAATTGCTGTCGTTTGCAATGAGCGTGTACTATTTTAGAAAATTGTATTTCAGAAAAGTAAAAGCATGATAAAAAGCTATGGCTAAGCCATAGCTTTTTACTATTTTATGTTAAAATACAATCCCCAATCTTGATCGTTTGCATATGGGTCGGCGTAGTTTGCGGATATACCGTTTATCGAGGTAGGGTAGACGTATGCACAAGTGGCGGTACCGTCGGAGTTCAGTAGACTAAGCACGGAGCGGTGAGAATAATCCGCTCTTTTTTTATACTCGTTTGAGCCTATAATATCGCCGTAATCACTATACGCATTACCGGTAAGTGCACTCCAATAATGTGGGAAAGTATCGCCGTACAGTCGACATTTGCCGAACCAATAACCGTCCCAATGACGTATGGCGGTTTCATACAAATGACAGTCAGGCTGTAAGCCGTTAAAAAGTTCGAGTACATCAAGTTGAATTTTTGCAGCGTCAAGATACTTATTCTCATTTGTAACAATATATGTTTGAAGTAAAATATTCGTCGCCGGTGCGACTATGCTCTGCTCATAATTTACTTCGTGTGCGGGATAATCAAGTGCTGTTTCGGCGATATAATCGGCATGTTTTTTAAACCATGCAATCATATTATCCGCCATATCAGTCATACCGCTTTCTCTTAAACACTCAACAAGTTTTACAATCGGCACTTCAATAGCATAAAAATGCTCACCGCCTTGATTGTAAAAAAACAACATAATCTTATACGCAATTTCAAGCATATTTTTGTCCCCAAACAATTTGTAAAGTTCAATATAAAACAAGCTGAACCACGGATAATTGTAAAGGCGGGTAAAGGAATTATCGTAATTGTAGTCATTGAACACCTCGCCTGTTTCGATGCAAACAAGGTTGTTTTGTACGTATTTTATGTACTTTTTAAGACTATTTAAAAGCACTTCGTCATCGTGATTTTGCAGATATTTTGCAATAAGCACTCCCATACCGACACGCTCACGACCTCCGTTAAAGTCGTATTCACGATTATAATATATATGCTTTTCCTCATTGTCATAGATAAGATATGCACCGTCAAGCTTGCTTTTCGGATTGTTGTATTGCTGATTTTCAGCGATAAAATGACATCTGTTTTTAGCAAGTTCATCAAGACAAGGCAAGACCAAAATGTTGCAGTGAGTAACAACATCGTCAATATTTATCGAATATGAATACTTTCTTGGTGTATCGGCTTTTGTTGAAATGACAATTTTATTGTTTTCGATTTTGTAGTCAACAGATTTGTTATTTTCTCTGATTTGCACCTCAGAAAAATCAAAGTTAGGTGAAACGGTTATATTGATATTTTCACCGCTGAACAGTACGAAATTTTCAGCCGAAACATTGATAAAGCGATTGCATAGTTGATTAACTTTGCTGTAAAAATCGTTCTTGCCGTTATGCCAAAATAATTTCCATTCAATCGTAAAACTTTCATTCGGCACAAGTACGACAGGTGACGGGTGAAGAATAAAATCACCTCTGTCGTTGCTGATTTTTTCAAAATCACGCTCGACACTGTAACCTGAAAGACTTCCATCGGTCAGCACAAGTCCGAGGTGTGGAGCTTCGCCACCCATTCTAAGACACATAACATACGAAATATTTTCGCCACACCAAATATGTGTGTGACATTTTGTCGTCATACACGCTTTAGCACCGCAGGTGTAATCATCATTAAAAGGTGTGTATATCGAAATATCTTTCAGTGATGTAAAAATGTCCTTGTCGGTGGTGTTCGTGAACGTGTATCGCTCTGTGATTATATCGCCTGATTGAGAGGAAGTCTTTTTTACGGAAATGCCTTTAGGGCATTTAACCGTACCCCACTCGGTGTTTCCCTCAATCCAATTCATTTTGTATTTATCGTTTGCGTTTATCAATTCTTTCATAAAATTAATCCTTTCTGTTTTTTATTAATATTTCCACATCTTTATCGCACGGCTTTGTTGCCTGAATTGATTAGGAGTGACTTCTTTTATTTTCTTAAATACGCGGTTAAAATACTGAATGTTGTCGTAACCGCACATTTTATAAATGTCGTGTATCGGAATTTTTGACTCGCATAAAAGCAGACATGCGCGTTGAATTTTGAGCGCATTTATATAGTGAGTAATCGTAATGCCTGTGTGTTCTTTGAATACACGGCAAAGATGACTTTTTGTTATACCGAAATGCTCCGAAAGAGCGTCAAGTCCTTTGATTTCAAGGTAGTTTTTCTGTATGTAATTTCCGATTGTTGATAAATCGGAATCGAATGTGCGCTTGGCATTCGGATTGCTGAAAGGAATGTGCTTGTACAATATGTCAACTATTGCAAGCATACAGTCGTTACGCATATCAACGTTGTTGTAAGCAGTGAGCGAATATGTGCGGATAATCGGGAGTAAGTCGTGAGGGAGCGATATAAGCGGAGTTTTGAAACATTCCGTTATTTTGTAGTATTGCGATTTAGTAAAATGCTCTTTTATGTATGCGTCCGAAAATTCTATACATATTCCCGAAAAAGCACCGTCTCCGAAACTTCTGTGCGGAGTTGAGGCAGGAATCATAAGCGCGTCACCTGTGCCGACTTTGTAAAGCACGTTACCTAAATACATACGCCGTTCACCGTTGCAGACAATATAAATTTCATACGCACCGTGCGATTCGTATATCGGATTGACGTTGCCTTGAACTCTGTCCTCAATCCAAAAATAAATGTTGTCGGCAGTGTTGGACTGTAATACCTCCATAAATTTTCCACTCCTTTCAAAATGTTTTTCGATATTTTTATTGTATATTATGATAATCAAATTTTCAATAGCAATATCACATTTCAGAGCAATAAATATCAAAATAGTTTCACTTTCAAAATGAAACAATTCTTGATTTACTTTAAATAAATGGTATAATTAAATTAATTATTTATTCGGAAAGGATTATGGTATTATGAAAGCAAAATTGACAAAGCCGCCTATGGGGTGGAACAGTTGGGATTGTTACGGTGCGAGCGTTACTGAGGAGGAAGTAAGACGTAATGCGGAGTATATGGCGAAAAATTTAAAGGAGTTCGGTTGGGAGTATGTGGTTGTTGACATACAGTGGTTTGAGCCGAACGCAAAAAGTGCGGATTACAACAAAGACGCATCGCTTATAATGGATGAGTATTCACGTCTTATGCCTGCGGTAAATCGTTTTCCGTCGGCAGAGGGTGGAAAGGGTTTTAAACCGCTTGCCGATTATATACACAGTCTTGGATTGAAATTCGGTATACATATTTTAAGAGGTATTCCGAAACAGGCGGTAAGACAGAACACAAAGATTTTGGGTACAACTCATACGGCGGCGGAAATAGCCGATTTCGGAAGTGTATGCGATTGGAACGGCGATATGTGCGGTGTTGATATGAGCCGTGACGGTGCACAGGAATATTATAATTCGATAATCAAAATGTACGCCGAATGGGGTGTTGATTTTATAAAGGTAGACGATATTGCAAGACCGTATCACAAAGCGGAAATTGAGGGTGTACAAAATGCGATACAGGCAAGCGGCCGTGATATAATTTTATCGCTTTCACCCGGTGAAGCACCGCTTAAAGAGGCGAAACACCTTAATGAATATGCACATATGTGGCGAATGACCGATGATTTTTGGGACGGTTGGGAACAGCTTAAAAAGATGTTTGACTATTGCCGTAATTGGTTTCCGTATGTGTGTGACGGCGGTTATCCCGACTGCGATATGCTGCCGCTCGGCAGAATAGGTATTCGTTCGCATGGCGGTGACAGAATGACTAATTTCACGCGTGACGAACAACGAATGATGATGACTCTTTGGAGTATGTTCCGTTCACCGTTGATGTTTGGCGGCGATATGGTGTATAACGATGAATTTACGCTGTCACTTATTACAAACAAAACGATTATCGAAATCGACCAAAACGGTTATGCCGGCAGAGAGGTTTACAGAAAAGGCAATGAAATCGTTTGGGCGGCAAACGGAAAAGACGGTAAATATTACGTTGCTCAATTCAATATCGGTGAAGAAGAAATTACCGCAAAAACCGATTTGGCGTTCGTGGGTATTATGCCGAACGAGAATGTAAAAATAACCGAAGTATGGGAAAATAAAAAGGCAGAACTAAACGATAATACAATCATTTCAACTGTTCCGCCGCACGGTGTGAAATTGTTTGAAATCGTGCTATAATGAGCATACGAAGTGTGCGATAATTGTACCTAACGCAATTCCGCCGATAATATCGGACGGATAGTGAATGTATAGATATAATCTTGAAAACGCAATGACACTTGCCAACAAAAATGCGGGATACGCAAACATTATATCAGTGTGCAACAAAACGGCTGCGGCAATGAATGATGACATAGTATGGCAAGACGGAAATGAATAGTCGTACGGTATCGGAATTAAAAGCGATACCGCACGGTTTATCCAACAAGGACGAGGACGGCAGATAATGTTTTTAAGTAAACAGTTGCCGATTAACACGCCCATAATAAGACCGACAAGTATGAGAACACCTGCTTGTCGGTATTTTTTATAACAGATTAATAGAAATGATATTGCTATCCAGATTATACCTCCGTCACCGAGTGATGAGCATTTTATCATTAACGAATCTAAGAATTTACAACGTAATTTATTTTGAATTAAGTCCAAAATCAGAAAATCAACTGTCTGTATCATAAAATCACACTTCTTTCTAAAATTCATTTGTTTTATAAGATGATTTTATCATACAAATGTAAAATCTGATAGCATATAAATCTAAAGAATTTTTAAAATTTTTATAAAGTGCGTTATTCTTGACAGCAAAATTTAACTAATATATAATGAAAATAAACAGCGAAAGGAGCGAGAAAAATGGGGTTTAGGACAACAAAATTAGGCGAGCGGGTATCGGTGGATACGAGGAAAATGTCAAACGGTGAAAGTGAACTTTTTGAATTTGACGAAGATACCAAGCCGTATTTTGTTGATTACACATTAACGGATTTTATTGTGAAAATGATAAATGAAAAACGCATAACAACGGCACAGATTGCGGATTTAAGTAATTTAGAGCCTAATTACATAAACAAACTGCGTATCGGGCAGATAAAGAAACCGTCACGAGATAAACTTTTGCAACTTGCGTTCGGATTATCGTTTACCGAAGACGAAACTCAACTGCTATTACGTTTGGCAGGACTTTGTGCATTGTATCCGAGATTTAAACGGGATTATATAATTATGACGTGTATAAGAGCAAACAAGAGTATTTGGGAATGTAATGACTATTTAATTGAAAACGGTGTAGATGGAGTGGTTACAGAAGAATAAAAATATTGACTTTTTATGTCAAAACAGGTATAATATTAATTAACTAAAACTATTTGGATATTCTATGCGATTAAGGGAGGTAAAAATGGGGGGCAAAAGGTCAATCATATCATTAATAATCGTCTGTCTTATAGGTTGTATGTTATGCGGCTGTGATAAAAAGCAGGATACAGAAAAAGAAATCGGCAAAAATGCACCTAAAATTGTGGTAGGCAGCGACAATTATCCGCCTTTCAATTATATAGACGAGAACGGAAAGCCGACAGGTATTGATGTTGATATTGCTACCGAGGCTTTTAAAAGATTGGGCTACCGTGTCGAATTTGTAAATATTGAATGGGAAGATAAAAAGAATTTAGTTGAAAACGGCGATATAGATTGTATTTGGGGCTGTTTTTCAATCAAAGGACGTGAGAACGATTATAAGTGGACAAAACCATATATGGTCAGCCGACAAGTGGTGGCGGTCAATAAAAGCAGTAATATATATTCTTTGAGTGACCTTGAAGGTAAAATTATTGCGGTTCAATCCACTACAAAGCCTGAGGAAATTTTTCTAAACCGTACCGACAGTAAAATTCCCGAAGTAAAAGAGGTGTTCAGCGTAGAGGACAGGGAGCAGATATACACATACTTGGGAAAAGGGTATGTTGACGCGATTTCGGCACACGAAACGGCGATAAAACAGTATATGCAGGACTATGATATGGATTACAGAATTTTAGACGAGAGCATATTTGTTACGGGAATCGGTGCGGCATTTGCTATAAATGACGATAGAGGAATTGAAGAAAAATTATCCGAAAAGTTTGATGAAATGCAGAAAGACGGCACAATGGAGATTATCGTAAGCAAATATCTTGCCGATGCATATAAGTATTTGGAGGTAGACAGCCTTGAATGATAAAAAGTTTGAAAATGTCCTCAGCGGTAAAAGTTTTTGGTATAAAGAAATTATATTCGGAATTATTTTTTTGATAATTGTATTTGTCGGTTCTGCACAGGTCGACAAAAAAGCAGCTGAATCTCAAGTCAATTCGACTATAAGTTATGTTAAAACTCAATGCTCAATATACGCAAGATACAATGACGCAACGGAAACAAAAACGCTTATGCGAGTTATAGTAAATACTCAACAGGTAAATCGAGATATAGAGTTTTGCGGTTCGGAGCTTGATGCGGAAGCGTTGAAAAAATATGCGACTGAACAACGTCTGACAGGTATTATAGTAATGGACGAAAACGGCAAAGTTGAAGAAGAGTGTAGCAGTGACGGATTAAATTCCGAAATCTTGAAAAAATATATACAAAAAACTGCAGTGCTTGACGTTGCAAAATATCCGAAAAAGACTTATACGGCACATATTGATTTTGCGGACGGTTCGTATGTCAACTTAGCGGCACAGGGAAGAATCGACAAAACAGGTGTGATAGTTGGATTTCATCATACTAATGCCGAGTATGCAAAAAATTATAACCTTACTGTGCAAAGCTTACTTTCGGGATATGATACATATCGTGACGGAATAATCGCAATAACAGACGGACACAAAATAGTGGCGTCTAACGATGAAAGTATGGTAGGTAAAAATGTTAATGAAAACGGGGTTGTCAGAAAACTGAGAAATAACGGTAAAATCGGCAAATTGATTAGAGTACAGAATAAGTTTGAAGGCTATTACGGCAGCATGGATAAGAGCAGAGATTACTATATATATGTGTATCTGCCGGAAAGTACGGTTTTTGAAATTGTACCGAGAAATATACTCTATGCGCTTGCGATTTATATAACATTGCTTATTATTATCCAACTTATTAAGCAGAGTTCGGAAAGAAAGTACCTTGTTGAACAGAATAAACGTGAGAAGGAATACAAGGAAAAGCTTATGGAATCAGCGAAAAAGGCAGAACAGGCAAACACTGCAAAGACGGAATTTTTACAGCGAATGAGCCACGATATTCGCACACCGATAAACGGTATACGAGGTATGATAGAGCTTGCGGATTATTACAGTGACGATTTGCAAAAACAGGAGGAATGTCGTAAAAAGATATGGGACGCGTCCGGATTGTTGCTTGAATTGATTAATGAAGTACTTGATATGGGTAAACTTGAATCCGGCGAAATTCTTCTTGAAGAACGTGAATTTAATTTAAAAAAGTTGCTTGATGACATTGTTAATGTGGTCGAGAAACAGTCGAAAGAATGTCAGCTGGAAATTATTCAATGCGATTATCAGATTAAACATTGGAACTTGATTGGAAGCCCTATACATATAAAACGTATGCTTATGAATATATTGAGCAATGCCGTTAAGTATAACAGGTACAAGGGCAAGATTATACTTGACTGCCGAGAGGTGAGCTGTATCGGTAATGTGGCACTGATTGAATTTATTTGTAAGGATACAGGTATCGGAATGAGTAAGGAATATCAGGAACATATTTTTGAGCCGTTCACGCAGGAATTTAACAGTGCAAGAAGTTCGTTCGGCGGTACCGGTCTTGGTATGCCGATTACGAAAAGCCTTGTTGAAGCAATGGGCGGTAATATTGAATTTGAAAGTGAAAAGAACGTCGGAACTACTTTCAGATTGAAAATTCCGTTTAAGATTGATGATTGCGTTCATATCGAAGAACCGACAGAGGAAGAACATAATGTTTCCATAGAGGGAGTACGCGTGCTTGTTGCGGAAGATAATGACCTTAATATGGAGATTACGGAATTTGTGCTTTCGTCAGTCGGCGCGGTGGTAATAAAAGCGTCAAACGGTCAAGAGGCAATAGAGATTTTTGAAAAATCTGAAGTCGGAGAAATTGACATTATATTGATGGACGTTATGATGCCGGGCGTTGACGGATTGGCTGCAACACGAATTATACGCTCAATGAGCAGAGAGGACGCAAAGACAATACCGATTATCGCAATGACCGCAAATGCGTTTTCGGAGGATCGTCTCAGAGCAGTTGAGGCAGGTATGAATGAACATCTTTCAAAACCGCTTGAATCGACTGTTATTATTAAAACGATTGCGAAATATTTGAAAGAAGAATAATAAAAAAGCAGATACTGTGTTGTATCTGCTTTTTTGTACATTATATACAAATAATTCCAATAGAAACTGTATAAAAGGTAAAAATTAACAAACAAGTATTTACAAATTAAGTAATATATGTTATTATATATACAGATAACAGGCAAAGTTATCCAAAAAATACTTAAATTATTTAATTTACAAAGGAGTGTTTACTATGTTAAAAAGAAAATTGTTTCAGGAATGTTGGCAGCGGGAATGATGTTGGCGAGTGTATCGGCATTTGCCTGTGATTGCGGATCGGAGTACAAAAAAACTTATGAGTATCCATATATCGGAAATGACAAGCACCAGGTAGCATACCACTGCAGTAATCCGAATTGCGATGATCCGTTTACATTGGTAGGAACATACGATTGTACATACGAGTGGGTTGAATATGAAAACCCGGATACATGGTCAATTTCGTGGGTTCAAATGTGTACTGTTTGCGGACATATTAAAGATTAAAACAAAATAAATGCCACATCGAAAGATGTGGCATTTTTGATTGCAGATAAAACCATAACTGTTTTATATACAATTTGATATATGCTTTAATGTACAAAATACGATTAAGATTTTTGCACACAATTAACAAATTTGCCGAAAGGACTTTATTTTTTGTCTAAAATGTAGTAAAATATTCCTTGTAGCGTTGTAGAACAGTAGTCTGTAAAAAACAGAACAAAATTTTTATGTAAAACGGAAGGACGGAGAAAAATGGAACAAAATTTACATCAAACGCAAACTGTTACAGTTATTGCACTTATAATCTTTGCATTAATAATGATTGCAATAGGTATATTCAGTGCAAGAAAGACGAAAACAATGGACGGATTTCTGCTTGGCGGCAGAAAAATCGGTGCATGGGTAAGTGCTTTTGCATACGGTACGTCATATTTTTCGGCAGTTATTTTTGTAGGCTATGCGGGACAGCATGGCTGGAACATCGGTTTGGGCAGTATTTGGATAGGCATAGGTAATGCGATATTCGGCTGTCTGCTTGCGTGGATGCTTTTGGCAAAACGCACACGAACGATGACACATACTTTAAAATCAAAAACTATGCCTGAATTTTTTGAAGGGCGATTTAATTCAACAAAGATGAAAGTCTTTGCCGCAATTATTATATTCGTATTCCTTGTACCGTACAGTGCGGCGGTTTATAAAGGACTCGGCTCAATGTTCACAACGATTTTCCCAACGGTATCGGTTAATACCTGGATGCTTGTTATAGCTGTTTTGACGGCGATTTATCTTGTTCTCGGCGGATATGTCGCAACGGCATACACCGATTTTGTACAAGGTATAATTATGATTGTCGGAGTATTTGCAATGGTAGTTGCTATTGTTAAAAATCCGAACGTAGGCGGTTTTTCACACTTCTTCTCAAATCTTGCGTCTGTTGCCGATAACGGTGACAAGATAACGGGCGCTCAGCTTACAAGCTGGTACGGCGGAGCAAATTGGAATTTCCTATGCGTAAATATTTTGCTTACAAGTTTCGGTACATGGGGACTTCCTCAAATGGTTAGCAAATATTATGCGGTTAAAGATATTAAATCAATTCATAAAGCGACTGTTATTTCAACAGTATTTGCACTTATAATCGGTGCGGGTGCATACTTTGTCGGCTCGCTTTCAAGACTTGTTTTGAATAACCAACTGCCTGAAGGCGGAGTTGACGCGGTTATTCCGAACACATTGCTTACAGCACTCGGTGACCCTAATATCGTAACAACAATCATTCTTGCGGTAATACTTATTCTTTTGTTGTCGGCGTCAATGTCAACGCTTTCATCAATCGTTTTGTCATCTGCATCGGCTATTTCGGTTGACTTAATTCCGGCAGTGAATAAGAATTACAGCGGAAAAAATCAAATGATTTTAACAAGAGCACTCTGTCTTTTGTTCGTTGCACTTTCATACATATTCGCAACGGGCAACATTACGATTATAGTAAATATTATGTCATTCAGTTGGGGCATAGTATCGGGCTGTTTTATCGGTCCTTACATATGGGGTATTTATTCAAAGAAAACAACAAAAGCAGGTGCCTGGGCAGGTATGATTCTTGGATTTTTGACTGTTGCGGTTACAACAATCGTGCTTACATCAATGAATACCGCAAGCTGTGATACTGTATACGAAGCATTCAAGCTTGCCGCAAAGAAAGCACCTGAAATGGGTGTTGCCGCAATGGCTGTGTCACTTGCAGCAGTGCCTGTTGTATCAATGTTTACAAAAAAATATGATGATAAATTCCTTGACGGAGTGTTTGCAAAGACAGCCGACGAGGATTAAAAAGGAGATATTATAAAAATGCCAATTACTGAACTACTTGAAAAAAACGCACAAATGTACGGTGATGAGGTAAGCCTTGTGGAGATTAACCCAAAGGCTATGGAACACGCAAAGGTTACATGGAGAGAATACTCTCTTATCGAAACAAACCCTATGGAGGCAGGTCGTACCGAGATAACTTGGAAAGAGTTTGACAAAAGGTCAAACCGATTTGCGAATTTGCTTCTAAGCCGTGGTATTAAAAAAGGCGACAAGGTTGCTATACTTCTTATGAACTGTCTTGAATGGCTGCCGATATACTTCGGTATATTGAAAGCCGGAGCAATCGCTGTGCCGTTAAATTACAGATATACGGCTGACGAGATTAAGTATTGTCTTGAACTTGCAGAGGCTGATGTGCTTGTGTTCGGTCCTGAATTTATCGGCAGAGTTGAGGAAATAAGCGACAGAATACCGGGCGTAAAGCAGACGTTTTATGTGGGTGCGGAATGTCCTACATTTGCGGAGAGCTATGACTATCTTGTTAAATTTATGCGTAGTATTAAGCCTGATGTTGAAATAACTGACGACGATAATGCCGCAATATATTTTTCATCGGGAACAACAGGTTTCCCGAAAGCGATTTTACACGCACACAGAAGCCTTGTTCATTCCGCAAATGTTGAACAAAAACATCACGGACAAACTCATGATGATGTATTTTTGTGCATACCTCCGCTTTACCATACGGGTGCAAAAATGCACTGGTTCGGAAGTCTTATTTCGGGCGGTAAAGCCGTACTTCTAAAGGGTATAAAGCCTGAATGGATTTTACAGGCTGTGTCGGAAGAAGAATGTACAATAGTATGGCTTTTAGTGCCGTGGGCACAGGATATACTTGATGCGATTGAAAGCGGTGAAGTAAAACTTGACAAATACAAACTTGACCAATGGCGATTAATGCACATAGGTGCGCAACCTGTTCCGCCGAGTCTTATCAAGAGATGGAAGAAGTATTTTCCTAATCATCAGTATGATACAAACTACGGTCTTAGCGAATCAATCGGACCCGGTTGTGTACATCTTGGCGTTGAGAATATACATAAAGTCGGTGCAATCGGTAAAGCCGGTTACGGTTGGGAAGTTAAGATTGTCGATAAAGACGGCAATACCGTTAAGCAAGGCGAAGTCGGCGAACTTTGCGTAAAAGGTCCGGGCGTAATGCGTTGCTATTATAATGATAAAAAGGCTACCGATGAAGTGTTAAAGGACGGTTGGCTTTTGACGGGTGATGTTGCGAAAGAGGACGAGGACGGATTTATTTACCTTGTTGACAGAGCGAAAGACGTTATCATTTCGGGCGGCGAAAACTTGTATCCGGTACAGATTGAGGACTTTTTAAGAAAACATGATGCAATTAAGGACGTAGCCGTTATCGGTTTGCCTGATACAAGATTGGGCGAGATTGCGGCGGCAATTATTGAATTAAAGCCTGACCACGTCTGTACGGAGGCAGAAATCGAAGATTTCTGCAAAGAATTACCGAGATATAAAAGACCGCATAAGTTTATTTTTGCAGACGTTCCGAGAAATCCTACGGGTAAAATCGAGAAACCAAAACTTCGTGAAATTTATTGCGGTGAAAGCGTTGTCGCAAAACAAATTGAAAATTAAGATTAATTCAAGGAAGGTGTCACTATGACACCTTTTTTGTTGCAAAATTTTTGAGTTTGTATTATACTGTCTGTAAATAATATGTGAAAAAGATGTGAGTTATAATGGTGGATTATGAAATTAAATATACAAATCGAAAAACACTTGCGATATACATAACGAAAGACGCAAGAGTGGAAGTGCGTTGTAACAAGCGTGTACGCAAAGCGGATATTGAACGGTTTATCTGTGAAAAAGAAAAGTGGATAAACGAAAAACTTGAATTAATGCGTAACAGAAAGAGCGTGTTGATTGGTAACGGAAGTAAGATTTTGTACTTGGGTAAAGAGTATGAAATTGTTGTTTCCGAAAGCAAAGAGGGTATGCATGACGATAAATTTTTTGTACATCCGAGCAGTGACGAAAGATACGTTTATATCGTTTTAGAGAAGTTTTATAAACAAAAAGCAAAAGAAATAATAGCCGAACGGCTGCACAAATATGAGCAGATTATGGGCTTGTATTCAACCAAATTCGGTATAACGTCCGCAAATACAAGATGGGGTTCGTGCAGCGGAAAGAACAGTATCAACTTCACTTGGAAACTTGTTATGGCGGATATTGATGTGATAGATTACGTTGTCGTGCACGAAATCGCACATATAAAAGAAAAAAATCACGGTAAGAATTTTTGGAACTTGGTCGGTAAATATTATCCGAATTATAAATCTGCAAGAGTGTATTTAAGAAATTTATCGGTAAGAATACAGCAAGATAACTGGATATAAAATTTTTTACAAAAAATTTTTTAAAAATGCAACGTTTTCCTTTGACCGTTTGTTTTATATATGAGGACCTCAAAAAAGTAAAAAATGCCGAACTTTTTCGGCATTTTTTTGTTTTCGCAACTTATTATCCTATATATTGGACTTAGGTTGTGATATAATTTAATCAAGTAAAAGTTTAAGTGGGGTGAAAAGTATGGATATATCAAGCAAAATGCAAAATGTGATAGAAGAACAATTAAAGGAAATTGAAGAAAAAGAAAATGTGAAGATAATTTATTGTGTTGAATCGGGAAGTCGTGCGTGGGGATTTGCGTCACCGGACAGTGATTATGACGTGAGATTTATATATGTACGCAATAAAGAGGATTATTTGAAATTGAATAAAAATCGTGATGTTATAGAGTGGCGACTTGATGATGTTCTTGACATAAACGGCTGGGATATACAAAAAGCGCTTAGGCTGTTGTACAAGTCCAACCCGACTTTGATTGAATGGAGTATGTCGCCGATGGTATACAAGACAACACCGCAATGGGAAAAGATTTCGGGAATTGTAAGTCAGTATTTTCTTGAAAAAACAGGTGTGTATCACTATTTGAGTATGGCAAAAGGGAATTACAGAGAATATTTGAAAACCGATGAAGTGAAATTAAAAAAATATTTTTATGTTATAAGACCTATTCTTGCGTGTAAGTGGATTTTGGATAAGAAAACCGCACCGCCTATGTTATTTTCGGAATTGATGAATGAGTGCCTTGACGATGAATTGAAACCAGAAATAAATCGCTTGCTTGAAATAAAAAAACAAACTTCCGAACTCGGAAAAGGAAAAAGAATTGATGTTATAAACGACTATATCGAAAAAGAACTTGCGGAAATTGAAAAGAAAGCCGATATAATTGAAAATGAATATAACGATTGGGAGATTTTAAATAAAATATTTTTAGAAATATTAGAGCAGTAGGGGTGGAAATATGGCATACAGTGAGCTTATAAAGAATTTTGAAAATATTCGTGATTATATAAGTCAATTTTATGTGTACGGATTTAAAAGACGTAAAGATTATGACAAAAAAAGCAGCAGAAGTTATGATAATGAACGTCGCAGAATTGAAAGTTGGCTTGGGGAATATATGTGTTTCACAAATGAGTCGGACGGCAAAAGTACCTTTTTGTCACTTGACAGCAGAACTGTTTTGCATAATCCGCTATACAAGGCATTTAAGGCGAAAAGCTTTACCGATAAGGATATAATGCTGCATTTTTATATACTCGATATTTTGAAAAACAAAAGTCTTTCGTCAAGTGAAATTGCCGATGAAATAGCGAATGAATATTTCTCAATGTTTGAGAGTGTCAAGGAATGTGATGAGTCAACCATAAGAAAAAAGTTAAACGAATATGAAAAGTTGGGGCTTATAAAAAGTGAAAAGCAGGGCAGAAAAAGAATATACAGTTTAAACGAATGTGATGTTGATTTGGATAAGTGGAGAGATGCACTGTCATTTTTTACGGAGGTTAATCCTATCGGAGTTATCGGCTCGTATTTGCTTGACAAATTTGACAATGAAGAAAATCCGTTCAGATTTAAACATCACTATATATTCAACGCACTTGAAAGTGAAGTGCTGTATGATTTGCTTGATATAATGAACGGCAACTGTAATGCGGAAATAAAATTATTTTCAAACAATATGCAAAAAATAAAAACATATAAAGTTTTACCGCTTAAAATTTATGTCAGTACATATTACGGCAGACGGTATGTTTTGGTGTGGAATTATATTTTTAAACGCTTTGCATTTTACAGACTTGACAGAATAAAAGAGGCTTGTAAGTCAAATGAATGTACAAATAAAAATGAAATGATGACAAGAGCCGATACTGCTGTGCAAAAATTATGGGGAGTGTCGTTCGGAAAAGAAAACTACATCGAAAAACTTGAAATGACTGTCCGCATAGCAAAGGGCGAGGAATATATTTTAAAACGGCTCGAAAGAGAAAAAAGAAACGGAACTATCCAAAAACTTGCAAACGGTGATTACAAGTTTATGACGGAAGTATATGACGCGTCGGAAATGATACCGTGGATAAAAACATTTACAGGCAGAATAGTTGAAATAAAGTGCAGTAATGAACGTGTTGAAAAACAAATAAAAGAAGATTTTGAAATGATGAAGAGGATATACGAGGTGCGGTAATGATATTCAGTGAAATTTACGGAGAATATTTTAATGCAGTGGCAAAAATTCTGGATACAGCAGTGCGTGGCGAGTTAAATGAAAATGATATAATCAGCATTGTCGGCGAAAGTGCATTCGGTGAAAGTATACTTAGTCTGCCGCAAAAAATAAAAAATGAGAAGTGGGGACTGTTAACGTCCGATTTGAAAACTCCGATAAAAAACAAACCGCAGATGCCGTTGACCGATACGGAAAAAAGATGGCTCAGAGCGGTTTTGAACGATTCGAGAGTGAAGTTGTTTGATGCGGACATAAAAGGCTTGGAGAATGTAGAGCCGTTATACAGTCAGGATATGTTTGTGTATTTTGACAGGTATAATGACGGTGATCCGTATAATGACGAACGATATATAAGGAATTTTAAAACTGTTTTAAAAGCCTTGCGTGAAAAACGTAAAGCAGTCGTTAAATTCAGAGGCAGAACAGGTAAAGTGCATAATAAATCGGTGATACCGTACAACATAGAATATTCACCGCAGGACGACAAATTCAGATTACAGGCATATGCAAGACATACTTTGTGGACGATTAATATTGCACGAATTGAAGATTGCAGGCTTGACGAAAAATTCGAAAAGACAGTTTCGTATAAAGCAAAAAAGGAAAAATTGGTGATTGAACTCACCGATGAAAGAAATGCACTTGAAAGAGCAATGCTGCATTTTTCTCATCTTGAAAAGAAAACAGAAAAAGTTTCAAACGACAGGTATAAGATTACTTTGTATTATGATAAAGATGATGAAACGGAGCTTTTAATAAGAGTTTTGGCGTTCGGACCTGTAATGAAAGTAACGGAGCCGGAATCGTTTATCGAGCAGATAAAACAAAGACTTAGAATGCAAAATAATTTAAAAAAATAGTGTTTCGCAACTTTTTTTCCGTGAAAAGAACAACTCATATGTGTATAATTAAAATCAATAAAGGTGCTAACAGCAAACAAAAACCTAACGATTAGTTCTACAGGAGAACACCTGTTTTACAGACAGGGGGTTAGCGGGTTCGACTCCCGCATTGTTTATTAGAAGAGCACCTTGTATCTACATGAACAATTAAAGGTGCTAACAGCAATTTTTTAGATGCAAAATGAGCTACGATGAAAGTCGGAACTCTATTTAACAAAAAGCACCTTGCTATAAAGGCACACACAGCAATGATTTTTTGACTGATCCATATATTCAAAATGTGCCTTGTTTTTTTATTTTAATTATCAGGAGGGATTTTCAATGCTTGAATTATTAAAAGAGGAATCTAACAAAACATATACCGAAAACGGAGCGGTTACATACAAGGGAACAAAATCATATTGCCTTGATTTGTTTTCAACAATCGGTGCGTTAAGAAGTGCCGATGAAACAGAAATTGTAAAGCGATTTATCAGAGCATATAACGAAAATCCCGATATGGCAATGAAAATTTTGTTTTATGCAAGAGATGTTCGCGGCGGAATTGGCGAAAGACGTGTGTTTCGTATAATACTTAAATTCCTTGCATTATATAACAAGCAGTCGCTTATTAAAAATATAAAATATGTCGGCGAATACGGACGGTTTGACGATTTGCTTGTACTGCTGTATACCGATTGCAAAGAATATGTTATAAAATTTATAAAAGAACAGCTTGAACAAGACATTGATTTAATGGCAGAAGGTAAGAATATATCGCTTTTGGCAAAGTGGTTGCCGTCAGTGAATGCGTCAAATAAAACGACTAAATACAATGCCCGAAAAATAGCCGAAGCACTCGAAATGGATAACTGTGAGTATCGAAAAATGCTTTCACGTTTGAGAAACTATATTAAAATAATCGAAAATAATCTTAGAGAAAAAGATTATACATTCGATTATTCATATCAACCATCCAAAGCATTGATGAAATATCGAAAGGCATTTATACGAAACGATAAAGACAGGTATAGCGAGTTTTTGCAAGATGTACAATCGGGAAATGCGAAAATCAATACGGAAACTCTTACGCCATACGATATTATTGCTCCTATTATCAATGAAGATACCGAAATAAGCGATGAGGAAAGAAAAAGTCTTGATGTAACGTGGGATAATCAAGCTGATTACACAAATGATGAGAATGCTGTTGTTGTAGCGGATACGTCGGGTTCAATGTATTGGTGCAGTGCAACTCCGAAACCGATTTCGGTAGCGTTTTCTCTTGCAATATATTTTGCGGAAAGAAACAGCGGTGATTTTAAAAATCACTTTATTACTTTTTCGTGCAATCCGCAACTTGTTGAAATTAAAGGTAAGGATATTTATGAAAAAGTGAAGTATTGCGAAACTTTTGCGGAATGTGCCAATACCGATATTCAAGCGGTGTTCGACCTTGTTTTAAGTACGGCGGTGAAAAATAAAACATTGCCCGAAGATATGCCGTCAAAATTGTATATAATATCGGATATGGAATTTGATTATTGTGCGGAAAATTCTGATGTTACAAATTTTGAATACGCAAAGGAAAAGTTTGAACAGAACGGATATGCTTTGCCTAAAGTGGTGTTTTGGAATGTTGCAAGCCGCAATATGCAATCTCCCGTAGAAATGAATGAGCAAGGTGTAACGCTTGTTTCCGGTTGCAATCCGAGAATTTTTTCAATGGTTACGGAGGATAAGTGTACTCCGTATGAGTATATGCTTGATGTGCTTAATCAAGAGAGATATGCTAATATTAAGGCATAAAAAAGGCGAGATAGTTTTTGCTGTCTCGCCTTAATTTTCGTATGGGGTGATTTGTTCGGAAATATCAGCTGAACAGTGTGGTTTTAAATGTTTTAGTCGGTCATACATTCTGACGGCAGTGCCGGAATCGTTATCTTTCAGATAATCAAGAATGACGGTGGCGGCTTTGTCATAATCGCCTTCAATCTCGTAAATTTGTGAATAAAGCACAATATCGGTAGAGCTTTTCTCTGTGTGAGAATTAAGTATTTTTTTTGCCCCGTCAATATTTCGGTCGGCGATAAGGTCGCATATATGCTCTTGCTCACGGTTGCTACGGACATAGCCGGTAGATTCTTGTATCGGATTAACCAGATTGTAACGTCTTATATCTGTATACATATGTATCATATTGTTAAGGTCAAAGAAAACAGTAATTATAGTCGGAAGGATAAATATTACACCAATCAGTATGTACAGATATATTTTGAAAGGGAACAGAAAATCATCAACTTTAATCATTGAAAGTTTAAATTTTAGTTTATCAACATTTTTGTATCTTGATGCCATTTCACTTTGCGTGCATTTCTTTATTATTTTGCCAAGCCTTCCGCGAATTTTTGATTTTTTATCGGTGGTATTTTTGGTAAGCATAAATTTCATAAGCATACCGATTGCGTAAATATCCGTTCGATTGTCGGATTGAGTTCCGACACCGCCTTGTTCGGGTGCCATAAAAATCGGCGTACCGGCAAAAACAGTATCTTTCGGTGTGTTGATTTTGTTCAATCTCGAATTGCCGAAGTCAATAAGATAAAATTTGTCCTCTATTTGCGAATACATCACGTTATTCGGAGAAATATCTCTGTGAATTAAGTTGTCGTTGTGAATCGGTTTTAAGATATTGCATAGTGCGGTTGCCATTTTGATAACAAACTTTTTGCTGAATTGAGTGCCTTTTTTAAACAGCTCATCTATCGTGTAGCCCTGTACACATTCTTCATATAATATGTATTTATCGTTTTCGGGACTGTAAAACAATTCTTTGATTTTAGGTACACCGTCATAATCCTTTTCTTGAATTATTTTGTATATTTCAAATTGTGGTCTGTCAAGTATTTTCTTAATGTATAATTTGTCATCTTCTGTACATTTTACTCTGAATGTAGTAAGATTGTCGTTTAACGGATATATAATTCTGTATTTTATCATAAATATTCCCCCTATATACTAAGTATACCATTAATTTCTTCATATATCAACAAGATATTTGTACAAAACACACAAACAAATTAACCCTGCCAGGAACTGCAAAAGCGATTGTAAGAGATTATAATGAAATTATCAAATTGATACGGGGAGTGTCAAACTTTAAGATTAACACTGACAGTCCGATACATTTGTGTCGCATTTTGATAAAATATAGAATAATATAATCTGGTAGGAGTGTGAAAAGTGTGGCAAAAAAAATGTCAGAATTGAAAACAGAGGAATTAACTGAAATATTAAAACAAACAACAGATATAGATGTTTTTTTAGATGACAATGAGTTACTTCCAAATGTATCTTTAGCAGAATATATTAATGAACTTGTGGAAGAAAAAAAGACTAAAATTGCGGATGTTGCAAGAAAGGCACATATGAGTTCGTCATATTTGTATAAATTGGGCGAGGGAAAACGTAAGTCACCGACGCGAAATAAAGCCTTGCAGATTTGTTTCGGACTTGGACTGAATATAGATGAAAGCAATGAGCTTTTGAAGCTGGCGGGCGTAGGTACTCTTTATTCAAAAGTTGCGCGCGACAGCATTATTATGTTTTGTCTGGAAAAAAAACACAGCATTTTAAAGTGTGAAGAATTGCTTGAAAAATACAAGGAACTTTCAATTATTAATGAGAAGTAATTATATGGGGTGAAATTATATGGACATTTTTAAAGTAATTAAATGTGACGGTAAAGATTGCGGAAACGACGTGTTTGTGTGGAAATTTCCGGGTGAGGATTTTAATACACTATCACAATTGATTGTACATGAGTCACAAGAGGCAATATTTTTTAAAGACGGACAAGCGCTTGATACGTTCGGACCGGGAAGATATACATTACATTCGCAGAATATACCGCTTATTCGCAGATTGGTTAATTTACCGTTTAACGGTGAATCACCGTTCCATTGTGAAGTATATTTTATAAATAAAACCGTATCAATGAATATTCGTTGGGGTACACCGACGCCACTTCAAATTGAAGACGCAAAATATCGTATTATGATACCTGTAAGAATGTTCGGACAATTTGCGATACAGGTTGCGGAGAGTAAAAAGCTGTTGATTAAATTAGTAGGAACGACTCGTGAATTTAATCAGAAAACTTTATCCGATTGTTTTAAGGGGATTTTGCTTACAAACATAAGAGATTATGTTGCCAAAATGTTTGTGCAGAAAGAAATTTCAATTCTTGAAATACAATCATATTTGAAAGAAATATCAAACTCAATAGCCGATGATTTGAGAGCGGAATTTACGGAATATGGATTGGAACTTGTCAATTTCAACGTAAATGAAATATCCGTTCCCGAAAACGACCCCGCGTATTTGGAACTTCGTAAGGCGAAGTCCGAAAGAGCAAAGATGGATATACTCGGATATAATTATCAGCAGGAAAGAATGTTCAACGTTCTTGACAGAGCTGCGTCAAACGAGGGTACTTCGTCAGCCGTGATGGGTGCCGGAATGGGACTCGGAATGGGTTTGAACGTCGGAAATGCAGTAGGCGGAGCAATGAATGAGGCAATCAACGACAATATAAAACCTCAAAATAATGAGCAGGAAAAACCGGAACAACCGCATGAGGATAACGGTATTGTTTGTGAAAACTGCGGTGCAAAGTTGCCGGAGGGAGCAAAATTCTGTTTAGGTTGTGGTCAGAAGATAGTTCCGAAAGGTAAAAAAATCTGCCCATCGTGCAATGCCGAATTGCCCGAAGAGGCAAAGTTCTGCTTTGTGTGTGGTGAAAAACTTGAAAAGACTTGTTCAAAATGTGGCGCTGTAATTCAACCGGGAGCAAAATTCTGCCTTGAATGCGGTGAAAAGGTACAGTAGGAGATGAAATGATATAATGGAAAATGTAATTTGTCCAAATTGCGGTTTTCAGTTTCCGCTTGATAAATCAAGAGATTTTTGCTTTTGTTTAAAATGCGGTACTAAAATAGAAGTGCCAAAATATGAAGAAATTCAACCGGAAGTACAAAAGGTAAAACCGACAGAACAACCGGAAGTAAAAAATAAAACACCGAAGAATGAACCGAAAAGTAAGGTTAACAGTGTTTTGGAAGAGGTTGAGTTTTATTACGATACAAGTTTTAATAAAAAGGAATATGCAGATACGGAAAATCAACCTACATATTATTTGAAAGCACAGGATTTACTTATTGACTTGTCTACGGAATTTGAAACAGATTGGCGTATATGGTGGGAAGTATCAAAGCCCATTGATTACAAGTGTACGGAATTTACGGAGGAGTGCCGTCCGTATACGGTAAATGATATGTATTTTCAAAGGGCGGTTGACTATGCACCGATTGAACAGAAGAAAGAGCTTATAAAACTCGGTGATGAATATAAAGAGAGAAAAGAAAAGTTTTTCAAAAAGTTTGATGAGCAGGCTGAAAAAAGAAAAGCGGAAGAAAAGGAACGGCTTGAAAAAGAAAAGGCAGAGAAAGAACGATTAGAAAAAGAGAAAGCAGAAAAAGAAAAGGCGGAGAAAGAGCGATTAGAGAAAGAGAAAGTCGAAAAAGCCGAGGCGGAAAAGAAAAAGGCAGAGGAAAAAAAGCAAAAGAAAGAGCAAGAAGAAAAACAAAAAGAAGAGGGGATAAAGCAAATCGCTGTGTTAAATCCTCAATTATATGTTGAACTTGCAGGTAAAAATTATGATAAAGTTGACGGCGGATATTTCACAACCAACAATGCAAACGGTGAAAAAATTATTGTTGCATTGCGTGTTGTTTCAAAAATTATGTATCTAATCGGTTTTCGTGAGGCTGCGAGTAATAATGCGTTATATTGCGATCAATCAATGACTGTGAAATTTAATACACAAGGCGATATTGTTGACTTCGGAAACAGACCGATTATGTTTTTGCCGGATAACGGTAAGTTAAATATTTCTTATGTTTATACGGGTGACTTGAGCATTAATGATTATAAGCTGAACATAAATGCGGACTACGTTGACCAACTTATGAAAAATTCAAAAAAAGCATTTATAAAAAGTAAGATTTTCAAATAGGGGTGATTTTAAATGAGTGAAAGAGTTTGCCCACACTGCGGAGCACCATTAGAGGGCGTGTCAATTTATGATGATACAATTTGCGAATACTGCGGAAGTGAAGTAAAGGGAGAGAAAAGAGAAGAAACTCAGACACAAACGATAACAGTAAAATCTAAATATAAAATAAATTGGGTAGATACTTATTTAACAGACAGTAATTATACAAACAGATGGAGATGTGTTGCAATTCCAAAAGGTGAAAAAAGAGCGTTAAAAATTAAAGTGTATTTTGATGCGGTAAAAGAAGATGCAGTTGAAAAAACTAGATTTACTTTAGGTTCATATCAAACTCGAAAGATTGTATCTAGGGATACAATTAAAATAAATTTAAAAAAGGGAGATACTAGCATTACATATCAAAAGCCGATGGGTTCTTTTGAGGAAGGTGAATATATGTTAGGATTAACTCTTGATGAAAGTACTGATCTTTTCTTTATTAATATAATAGTAGGAAGTGCACCAATCATTAAAGAAAAGATTAATACGGCGGTAAACAGACAAATTTGTGCACAAACGGCATTAAATATGTGCAGAACAAGAAAGTTATCTGCAACAGGAATGATTCCTGTTCAGTCAAATATTTTGAGTATACCATACGGAGCGAAATATAAAGAATTGCTTGGAATACCGGAGGGTGTGGAAACATATATGATTTTTGAAACATCTTTAAGAAAAGCGAAAAAAGGCTTGGCAATTTGCAGTGACGGAATTTATTTAAAAGCCGATTCCCAAAGAGTTCATTTGAGTTGGTATGACTTTTTGTTTATGCAAATCAGTACGGAAGATGGTTTGAGAATATCAAAGCATTGGTTTGTCAACTGGTCAGGAGGAACGGAATTAATGGCGGAACTGCTTTCCGATATACAAAGAAGAATTATAGAGGACATAAGTTATAAATGATATAAAAGTTTAAGTAAGGAAGGAGTTAACAATATGAAGAAAAATTTGATTATATCTTCTGGTATAGTATTTATAATGCTTATTTTATCTACATTGACATTGTTTACGCATACTATAAAAACACCGGCGTTTGTTATAGGATACATATTTTTAGACATTGCGATTGTATTGCAGATAATTCCTTGGGGAGTTTTGAAATTTAAAAATAATTTGGAATTTTTAAGAGTGCCTTATATCATTGTTTATGGAGTATATCTAATTATTCAGTTTATATTGTTTAAGACGGTTATCAGAATGATGCCAATGCTTACAATGAGTGTTGTTCTTTTGTGCTTGATGGGTATTGCTCAACTGATATTGTACGGTGCGTTTGGCAGTATAGAAAAAAATCAGACAAGCGGAGAATATAGTTTCTATACCGAAAGTCAACGTCATATAAATTTGATTTTGGTAAGCGTCAATGACGACAGTTTAAAAACAGAATTAAAAAAAGCCGCTGAAAATATTAAATACGGTAATCGAAAAAGCAGTGTAAACAGCATGGAGCTTGAGGACAAGATTGAGGGTACTATTGAGGAAATCGGCAGATATGTTGAATCCAATGAAGTTGTCGAGGCGAAAAAACTTGTTTCTAAATTGAATTTATTTATTGAAAAAAGAAATGTAATGTGTTAGCGGAAGGGGAGAAAAAATAATGAATTTTGATATCAGTGCAATGAAATTGCGCGCAAAGAGTTTGGTAAAACAATGCGGTAACACACCGGCACTTATAGAGGCACTGTTATGGTTGTTGAGAGTGATTGCTGTTATGTGTGGATCTTTGAGTACGCAGAATGGGTCAATAGGAGGCTATATCATATCGGGTGTTGCAACGTTGCTTTTGATATTTTTGCTTGTGGGAAGTGAATGGTATACTTTAAATGTGGCAAGAGAAGAAACGCCGGAGTTTCAATCGGTTTTTGACGGTATCACAAAAATGCCGATTAAGGTACTTTTAATTTCAATAATAAGAAGTATTATGTGTTATGTATTTTTCCTGTTATTTGTAATTCCGATAATATTCCCAATATATTGGTTCAGACCTGTTTTCTACATAGCAAAGGACAAACCGGGAATGTCGTTTATAAAAGTTATGGCTGAAAGTATTAAATTGATGAAAGGCAATAAAATGGCTTGGTTTAAACTTGATTTGTCATTCATCGGTTGGTATATATTAAATACAGTTACACTTGGTTTTGCAGGTTTTTATTCGTTGCCGATTATGAAAACAACGTATGCGGAATTTTATGACTTTATCAAGGGTAAGAATGAAATGTTCTGATTTTCGGAAAGGGGAATTTATTATGAAAAAAATAATTACATTAATTTTAGTAGGTTGTATGGCACTTTCAATAGGCGGTTGTGCAACAGAAGACGCGGCAGATTCATTGAATGATACTATAAATACTTTAAACACATCGGATTCAAAGGAAGTAATGGAGATAAAAAACGGCTATCTTCCTATTTCAGATCAAGTAACAGTAGGTGAGGCGCTTGATAGTTTTTTACTTAACCCAAAGTGGCAATATTTTGTAAGTACAGATAATTATCAAGTTGTTCAGTGTACAGGTGAGTGCTTATATAATGATAAAAGTGTTGAGGCGAAAATTCAATTTTTGAGTTATGATGACGGTACTTTTGAGTTACATACTGTAGCATTAAATGACATTGAACAGGACGAGTCTTTGATTATAGAATTTTTTGTGAAAGCATACGAAGATGCAGGTGCTACGGATTTGTATGATGACGGTGGAGAGGATGAGTTGAAAGGCAGTTCAACCGCTACATCACATACAAACAATAATAATTCGACAAGCACACCACCGCCTTACGGCGATATAGGTGATGTTGGAGTGATTTCTACTGACGGATATGATTTGGACCAATATTATGTAACCGATACATTGCTTGACCGTTTATCACAAGACGAAGTCAGAACGCTTTTAAATGCAATGTACGCACATTACGGCTATACATTCACCACCGAACAATATGCACAGTTCTTTAGCTCAAAACCGTGGTATTCTTCAAGAGGTACATCAATGTCAGATTGTGAAAGTATGTTCAACGACTATGAAAGAAAGAACAAAGAAACCATAACCGATTATGAATCAAGAAAAGGCTGGAGATAAATAACATCGTAGAGTCAACCGTAAAGGTTGGCTCTTTTTTGTATGCAATGGCAATACAGCTTATCCTTATTTATATACTGTATAAATGGGGTGATTTAAGTGAAAGGGAAAATTAAAATCAATGATGAACTGAAAGCAAGTTACAGACGTGGAATTGTAAAGGAGCTGTATTCAAGAAAAATGATAACGGAGCAGCATTACAAGGGATTGCTTATGAAATAGCGACAGCGGGGAGGTGTCGGCGGTGCTTAAAGTGGCGGCATATGCGCGTGTTTCGACTGACAAGGAGGACCAAATAAATTCACTTACAAATCAGCGTGAGTATTTTGAAAGCTACATTAAATCAAAGGACGATTGGGAGTTTGTTAAGGTATATTTTGAAATGTAAATCGCCCTTTTGATACAATTTGAAAATAATATACACATTTTGATTTTGCCTCGAATGGGTGCAAATCGAAAATAAGAGAAATAAAAAAATCGCCTAATTGGAGAGTGTGAGAAAAAGTCTGTAAAAAATAATCCTTCTATGATAGAATATAAATAAATC
>OCPR01000518.1_pt1 | contig 44953 bp, 49 predicted proteins | sample 1538611 | NCBI WGS metagenome assembly OCPR01 (sample SAMN04571711, study PRJEB22368) | human gut metagenome | biome: human gut; material: stool | host: Homo sapiens | place: Luxembourg | collected 2012-09-28
CTTTTTTATTCTCATTGGTTTCACTTCCTTCAATTGTTCATTGGTTTTCTCCTTGATTTTTTTACTATAACAATGGTTCTAGTTCCTCGGGGTGGGCATTTATATGCCGACTCACGTTTTCGGAAACCTTATCCATCATTTTTTTTGAGTACTCCGCTCTCTTTTCTTTACTTAGAGAATCCCATCTAACAGGGGCTTCGTCTCCAACACAGATATAACTAACATGCGGAAAAATATCAGTTTGTTTCTTTCTACCCATTTAAAACATCTCCTTTCCATATTTTAATAATATGTTACTGTTGATTGTCCCCTTGCATTTTATTGCATGACAAATTTTTCGTCATGTTTTTATCACTTCATATTTAGGTGTTAATTTAACAATAATCTTTTCATCAGCGGTAGTAATTAGTTCATGGGTTACTACCGCTATTTCTTCGCCTGTTTCTTTATTGATTACGGACAATTTACTGTAATCTTCAGATAAAACTCTGTTGTCTTTCATAATTTCCTCCTTTACGCTGACTTGGTTTCTGTTTCTTGCCCTCTCTGTCAAATTGTGGTATAATTAAATATTAATTTAAGAGGGGGTGATTACTGTGACTAATTCTAATGAACTTGTCGAGAAATTAACACTTGCATACCTAGATAAAACTTGCGATATATCTTCAATGGCAGTTGAAGAATATGTAAAAAAGTTTGTTGACCTTTCAGTAAAGATAAGCAAAGCATTAGAGGAAAACAAACCTGAAAGCAAGTGGCTTATTTAAAAATACGTCAAAAGAGTTTTTGCCGTATCGCAAATTGCGTTTGAAAGTTTTGTATAACGCTTAACATCTCGAACTGGTAGTTTAAGTTGTTTTTCTCTAAGTTCATTTAACTGTCGAAGTAAAACAACTTGAACATCAGTTTTTTCTTTAATTTTATTAGCCATAGATTTCTCCTTTCTATGCTGACTTGGTTTCGTCCCTGTTATGGGACACACCAGATAAAAAAATCTCGGCTTTTTCTAGACTATTTGTAATATTTAAGGCGGCACAAATTTTGTCAATTTCATCTGTGTCAAAACAACGATGTCCTTGCATTTTGCGGCTTATCGTATTTTCAGATATTCCTGTCATTTGCGCCAATTTGCGTTGACTTAATCCCGCCTCGGATATTTTTCCTCTTAACTTGTTTGAATTTAACATAATAATTTCACCTTTCTTTCCGTCCCTTTTTTGGGACGATTTTATTATAACACTATTTTTTTAATTTGTCAACCCATTTTTGGGATATTTTTTTATTATTTTTCAAATTTCTCTTGCTTTTTTGGGACGATTATGGTATGATTATAACATAGATAATAAGGATGGTGATAACATGAGCCAGCGTTCAGATAGAATTTTGCATTCCATTCAAAGAGCTAATTTGTCTTATAGCGAGCTAGCATCATTAACTAAAATACCAAAATCAGCATTACAAAGATATGCTACAGGGGAAACCGAAAAAATACCCATTGATAGAATTGAAGCAATTGCAAAAGCGACTAATGTCACTTCCGAATTTTTAATGTGTTGGACGGACAATATCGAACCCGAAATAACGAATAACTATAATTTAAGTGATAACGAAAAAAATCTTCTGCTCTCGTTCAACCAACTTAACGAAACAGGTCAATCCAAATTAATGGAACGCCTTGATGAACTTCTTGAATTACCAAAATACAGGAAATAAAATTAAATAACCGTATTTTTGTTGATTTTTGTCACATTTTAACAAAATTATGTAAAATACTTCTTATAATGTGCGAATTGTTTTATTTGATATGGTATGGTATAATTTTAACAATATATTTTACATTAAAGAGGTATGACATCATGAAAAAACTAAAGAAAGCAATAACTTTTATCGTTTCAATTTCAATGCTTGCAACTCTTTCAGCTTGTGGCGAATCACTTCCAGAAGGAATGTCACAAGAATTATACGATACAGGGGTAAATGTTTTAAAAGTAATGGACAAATATAATGATATGAACCTTAATGTCGAAGAAGCGGAAGAGAGACTTGATGCACTAAACGATAAAATTGACAATATGAATTTAAGCGATGAACCAAATAAGGGTGAAATCTGGTCTGAATCATCCCAAGCACTCATGATACAAAGTGATATAAATAGTTTTAATTATGCTCTGTATTGTAGTAAATATGATAAAGAAAATAAATCATCAGATACTTATACAATTGCAGATGAGTTGAGAGAAAGGCTTGAATTAGATTAAATGATATATTTTACATTAAAGGAGTATGACATAATGAAGAGACTAAAAAAATCATTGGCTTTTATAGCTACTATAATTATGCTTGGAACGCTTTCGGCTTGTAATTCAGATAATAAAGATAGTTCTAAAGAAGAATCAACTGTTGAAACTACTGCTGAAATAACAACTGAGGCTGTTACTGAGGAAGAAACTACAGAAGCTCCTACAGAAGCAACAACTGAAAAACCGACAGAACCATTGTCTGAACTATCAGAAACACAAAAATTAATAGTGGACATTTTGCAAGCGGGTTTTGAATCTTCTTTCGGTGAAAATATGAAAATTTACTATGAAGAAGATAAGAGTAACTATGTTATATCAATATGGCAAGACGGAGTTGCTGCAAATTTAGAAAATGAAGCAGCAGCAGACGCTTGGAGTGCTATGATTGATACGCTTGTTTCAGCAGTTGGTCAGATGACCGATCCAATTCGTCAGATTGATTCAAAAGCAAATGTAACTTTAAATATTTTAAATGATGAAAACCAGAAAGATATTCTTCTTACTATTTATAACGGTGAAGTATCATATAATATTATAGATTCTGAAACAAAACCGAAAGAAAAAACATCTGAAAAATCTGAATCTGATAAAACTGTTCCAAAAGAATATACCAATGCCCTAAAAAAAGCTAAATCATATAGCGATAATATGTATATGTCAAAAGCCGCTATACACGACCAATTAACTTCTGAATATGGGGAAGGATTTTCGGAAGAAGCCGCCGATTATGCTATGGAAAATTTAGTTGCTGATTATAAAGCTAACGCATTACATAAAGCCAAATCGTATCAAGATAATATGGCTATGTCAACAAGTGCGATATACGACCAACTTGTTTCAGAATATGGCGAACAATTCACCGAAGAAGAAGCACAATACGCCATTGACAATTTAGATTAATTTCCCTTCCCCTCTCACGAGGGGAATTTTTTATGCCAAAAGTCTTTTAAATTGCTCTACTGCCCTATCGTTATATCTGAACGCATCAACTTCCTTGCTTGAATAAGGAGACTTATCACGATAAAACTCACCGTATTCTTCCGTTTTTAAGCCGTTAAGATTAGCTATTCTTCCAACCTTTTGAGCCGTGACACCAAACATATCTCCGATTTCAGTTGCTGAATACATTTTCTGTTCTGATTTTGGCAATGGTAACAATGGTTCTCCTGCAAGAATTTCAGCCGACTTTGCTACTAAAATGTTTTTGTACTGTTGCGAAACTGTATCCACAGCGGCTAATTTTAAGTATTGATTTGACATTCTTACACGAGCATTCATTTCTTTGACTTCCAGACTATGGGATTTGTCTGGTCTGGACTGCGGAATTTGATATCCGCCTGTTTTACGGATAGACGGAAGTACTTCATCAAAAATCCAGCTTTCAAATTTTTCGGCAGAGGGCAGTTCGCTCTTTGCTGCAAGACGATAAATATCGCCCTCGGAAATAAAAATCATTTCTTGTAATCCTCCGTTTGTAGGGGTGGGACGTTTCATCCCACCCTTGCAATGGCGGGATATTGCTTTATGTGACTCTTTATATCCAAGAGCTTTTGCAACATCTTTACCACAAAACATAACCTTACCATTTTCTTCGATTGTTCTTACAGAGCCAAACTCTGCGTTTTCAAAAATTTTAATTTCGTTCATAATTTTAGTCCTCACTTTCTAATATTTCTTCTACTTCTACGCCTAACCCTTTAGCAATCTTTGCGGCTGTTGATGGCCAACAAGTACCTCTATTCTTAATCGTTGAAAAATTCTGACGAGATACTCCCATAATCTCGGCAGTTTCTGCAACATTAAGATTTTTCTTTGCCAAAATAAACTCTATTTTTTTTCTACTTATTTTCATGTTATCACCTCTTTCCTTGCTCCTTTTAGTGGAGCGTTTTTTATATTATACTCCATTAAAATCATATTGTCAAGAACTTTCAAAAATATTTTTCAAAAAACGTTGCATTTAATGGAGCATTGTGTTATTATTATATTTAGAAATGGAGTTGATATAAATTGAATATTGGAGAAAATATAAAAAAATATCGAAAAGAAAAAGGGCTTACGCAAAAAGAACTGGCTGATAAAATTGGAAAAGGTTTTTCAACTGTTCAAAAATATGAATTGAATATATCCCAACCGCCTATTGATGTTTTAAATAGAATAGCTGATACGTTGGATATTGATGTTTCAAAATTGTTCTATATCGAAAACACCCTTAACCAATCTGCTGAAATTCTCAGTAATTTTAACCCTAATGACCCAAGCACATTTACCGAAGTTTCTTTTGAAGATGAAGCACAACGTCAGGAAATGTATTTAAAGGAACTGCGTGAGGATACTATAAATAAGTATGACAGTTTAGATCCATTCGGTCAAAAATCGGCTAATAAGTATATTAATTTTCTGGCTAAAGATGAAGAATAATAATGCCTCCTTCCATCGTATTTTGTCGAATCCGGATTACAGTTATTATTATACTCGGCAAATTTCAGATTGCAATAGATTTGTCGTAGAAGTTGCATTTCGTGCCGTAGAAGTTTTAAAATGTCAAAAACCAACACTATGATATGTGAAAAATATACAAAAAAACTTGCCAGTTGGCAAGACATGTAAATACAAGGAGGTTAAAATGAAAACAGCAGCTGCATATATACGTGTTTCAACTGATGATCAAATTGAATATTCACCAGATAGCCAGTTAAAGGCTATAAGAGATTATGCACGTAAAAATGACATGATACTACCGGAAGAATTTGTTTTTATTGACGAGGGCATTAGTGGCAGAAAAGCTGAAAAACGTCCGGAATTTATGAAAATGATCGGTACCGCAAAAATGAAACCGAAACAGTTCGATGTTATATTATTGTGGAAGTTCAGCCGTTTTGCCCGTAACCGTGAAGACAGTATAGTTTATAAATCTATGCTCCGCAAACAATGTGGTATAGATGTTATTTCAGTTTCTGAACAACTTGGAGAAGATAAGACGTCAATACTAATTGAAGCCTTAATTGAAGCAATGGACGAATACTATAGCATTAATCTTGCCGAAGAAGTTCGTAGAGGTATGACCGAAAAGGCGCAGCGGGGCGAAGTTGTTAGTGCTCCACCTTTTGGGTATGACATAAAAGACAATGTTTTTATACCTGATCCCGAAGCTGCTCCCATTGTTAAGATGATTTTTGATAAGTATCTAAATGGTCAAGGTTGTCTTGAAATCGCAAAAGAACTTAATAAAATGGGGATAAAAACTAAGCACGGAAACAAGTGGGAAAACAGAGGCGTTGAATACGTCTTACGGAATGTAGTATACACAGGTAAATTAACATGGACTCCCATAAAAACCAAAACACGCGACTATAATTGTAAGGACACAATAATAAGTCGTGGTATGCATGAGCCTATTATAGATCAAGAGACTTTTGATAAGGTTCAAAACATGATTCTTGAAAAGAAAAAATTGTATCCTAAACATTCAAGGCAATCTTCTAACGAATTTATGCTTAAAGGGTTTCTCAAATGCAGCAACTGCGGCGGTGCTTTGGTTTATGCAACAAATGACAGGGTTCAGTGTAATAGATACTCAAAAGGTACGTGCGAAGTTTCGCACAGCGTAAGTTTGAGTAAACTTAATTCCTCTGTGATAAGCGCATTAAAAAGTGACCTCGAAACGCAGCAATTTAAAATATATAAAAAAGCTGCGGAAGAACAAGATAATAAAGACATAACTCCGACTCTGATAGCAAAAGAAAGAAAAAAACTTGAACGTGTTAAAGATGCCTATGAAGCCGGAATTGATTCCCTTGAGGAGTACCGCATAAACAAAGAAAAAATCCTTAAAACGATTGCTGAACTCGAAAAAAATAAAAAGCCTGAATCTAGCCAAAAGGATGATTTCCAAAAATTAAGTAAAACTATTAAAAAGAGTCTTGACATCCTAGAGGATGAAAATTGTAGCGAAAGTATTAAAAATATAACGCTGAGAAGTTTTGTACGTCAAATTGTTTACATGAAGAAAACCCAATCTATTGAAATTCTTTATCAAATATAAATTATCTCCTTTTACAACTAGGACCGCCCAGCTGGCTAACGATAAATTCAGCAAGCTTTGGATTAGGATTCTTTATATTCACCGGATATTGGAGTTTCTTTTCATATTGCCACATTAATTAGCGCTCCTTTCCCATGGCCACGGTTCCTGAACCCATGTCCATTTATTTCGGCTCTGCACTTGTTCAGTAGTAAGAGGGCCGTAAAGCTTATTATATTCTTCTACAGCAGCTTTTCTTAATTCATTATATTTATGATAGTATGCCAGACCATCCTGACAGTCAGGATGAGTATCAAGATAAATACGAATTTCATCAAGTGCAAATCCATACATCTGGATCACTCTGAATAGTTTTTCTTTAGAATTCATAAACATCCCTCCTCAGGAGCCAATGGAAGATCCAGTTCAGGGAAAATAGTACCTCTTTCAAACGCCTTTTCTTCATCGTAAGTCTGACCCCACTGCTGAAGCGGAACATAAGCCATTGCAAGCGGCGTATGCTCCGGAAATCTGGGTCTTGACATCATATTCGGCATATCATTTGGTTCATGCTTACGCATCTCAGGTTCAAAACGAATATTATCAAACATACTGAAATCCAAATTTAATTCCTCCTTATGCATATTTTGTATAGCTATGCCATACACTATTATATTATGAAATTTTTTAATTTTTGTGAACTTGACATTCAGAATATAATTATGATAATATTATAAAAAAAGAGCAAAGGATGTTGAATATGTTTATTGCAAATGAAAAAAGATACGATAAAATGCCCTACAGACACGTAGGAAAATGGGGATTAAAACTGCCTCCTATATCTCTTGGTATGTGGCAGAACTTCAGCCATACCGACAATCTGGAAAATATGGAAAATATGTGCCGTACCGCTTTTGACAACGGAATTATTCACTTTGACCTTGCCAATAATTACGGTAATCCATATAACGGTTCCGCAGAAGAAAACTTCGGAAAGATTCTTAAAAGAGGTCTTTGGCATTACCGTGATGAAATTTGTATTTCAACCAAGGCAGGATACGATATGTGGCCGGGCCCTTACGGAGCTAAACACGGTTCACGTAAATACCTTACCGCTTCTCTTGACCAGTCTCTTAAGAGAATGGGACTGGATTATGTTGATATTTTTTATCATCATGTTTTTGATCCGGAAACACCGCTCGAGGAAGTTGCACTTGCACTGGATAATGCGGTAAAACAAGGAAAAGCCCTATATGTAGGAATTTCAAATTATAATACGGAACAAACTTCTAAAATAAAGAAAATATTTGATGAACTGAAAACTCCGTTTATTATTAATCAACCCTCGTATTCTATGCTCAACAGATGGATAGAAGAGGACGGACTCAAAGATTACGCTTACGAAAACGGCTTGGGACTTGCCGTATTTTCCCCTCTTGCACAAGGTCTTCTTACAGATAAATATCTGAAAACAAATACCGGTTCCTCCAACCGTCCGTGGATGAAAAGCCAACCTGATGAAAATACCTTGAAAAAACTGAAAAAACTTAATGAAATTGCTGCAAACAGAGGTCAGAAATTGTCACAAATGGCGCTTTCCTGGGTTTTACGTGATGATAAGATCACAACTGTTCTAATCGGTGCAAGCCGTCCGGAACAAATTACTGAAAATCTTCAGGCAGTCTTTAAAACCGACTTTTCTCAAGAAGAATTAATGGCAATTGAAGATACTTTATAGATTTATCAATATGCGAAAACTAAAATAATACTGCCTCGGTTTATGCGTTCAGCACAAATCGGGACAGTACAATCTAACAAGTATTTTTAATACTAAACCGGACAGATAAACTGTCCGGTTTTCTTTACTTATTCAATGCAGAACTTAAACAACTGCTTCATGCTTACGAAAAATCAATTCGTTTTTAAGTTCCTTTATCTTCACAGTATAGGTAATAAGCAAAACAACATCTGCAAAAATCCATGCAACCGGACTTGCTAAACATACTGCTGTATATCCTATTGAAGATACAAACAAGATCGCTACAAGAGATCTCGCTGCAAGCTCGCTGACTCCTGCCAGCATCGGCAGCATACTGTATCCCATACCCTGAAGTGAATTTCTGATAATAAACAGTACTCCAAGAAACGGATAGAACAAACCGTTTATTCTTAAATAATACACTGAAAGATCAATTATTTTTTGTATATTTTCAGAATCAGCCGTATTTTTGTCAATAAACAAAGTTGTCAGCGCTCCACCTAAGAATGAAACTGCTGCGCATGCCGCTACACTATAAACCATTGTCATTGCAATACTCTGACCAATTCCGGCAGTAATTCTCGAATACTTTCTGGCTCCTCTGTTTTGTCCGCAATAGGTTGCCATAGTTATACCCATGCTTTCCATAGGTCCCATAGCTACGGTCTGAATCTTTATTGCAGCTGTCATTGAAGCTACTGCTGTTTTACCAAGCGTATTTACAGCAGACTGTAAAATAATAGAACCGATAGCTGTAATAGAAAATTGCAGCGCCATAGGTACTCCTATTACAACAAGTTTTTTCATTTTTTCCAAATCCGGTTTTAACTCAAATGAATCAAATCTTAAAATATCATAATTTTTTATAGTATAGAAAAGGCACAGCAAAGCAGAAATTCCCTGAGATATAACAGTCGCAAAACTAGCACCAAATACTCCCCATTTAAATACTATAATAAAGGTGAGGTCTAAAATTATATTGAGTACAGAGGATATTCCCAGAAACACCAACGGCGTTTTACTGTCTCCCAGTGCACGAAGAATTCCGGAAAGCATGTTATAAAATATTGTAGCGGAAATACCCGCAAAAATTACTATTATATAACGGTAAGCATCATCATAAATTTCCTCAGGAGTGTTTGTTATACGTAGAATCGGTCCGGTCAGAAGCATAGTTGAAACAGTCAGTATAATAGACGCAATAACGCTTAAATAAATAGAGTTTGCCACATATTTTCGCATTTGTGAGTGATTCCCTGCACCAAAGCTTTGGGCCACCGGAATGGAAAATCCGCTGCAAATTCCAAGTGCAAAACCGATTACAAGAAAGTTTATAGCGCCTGTAGAACCTACAGCGGCAAGTGCGTCAACCCCTACATATTTTCCAACAATAATAGTATCAACCATATTGTAAAGCTGCTGGAAAACATTACCGAAAATCATCGGCAGAGCAAAGCTTAAAATCAGTTTATAAGGTTTGCCGGTCGTCATTTCTTTAGTCATAGACATATTGCATTATCCTTTCTTGAATATTGTAATTTTTTATTTTTTATGATAAAATAAAATCATTCTGAATTTCTATTATGGAGGTCAACCATGGAAGATTACAGCCATGAACAAATTCATTACCAGACAGATACGGGTATGCTTCTTGAAATTGTTGAAGTTTCCGGACATTCCGTTTCTAAGCACTGGCACAACGGATTTGAAGTTATTTTTATTTTAAGCGGTTCAATGACAGTTAATATAAACAATAGAGATTATAAGCTTCAAAACGGAGGGTTTGCAGTAGTAAATTCCAAAACTATTCACTCAACAGTCTGCCGCGGAACATGCAAATATCTTCTCATTCAGATACCCTATGAAACAATAAAGAAAAATATTCCCGATATTGACATAATCATGATAAGATGTATATGTACTTCAGAAGAAAATACAAAAGGTAATTTCATAAAGATCCGTAATATACTTACAAAACTGAAAATGCATTATGAAGCCCCAAGAGACTGCGGATATCTGCTTATGCTTAACAGTCTTATATATAACCTGCTTTATCATCTTGTTATAAATTTCAAAACCAGCATAGATCCTGTCATGAAAGAGAAAGCTGACAGAAACATTCAAAGACTTGGAGTCGTTCTTCAGTATGTCCGTCAGCATTATGCCGAAAATATTTCGCTGAATGACGCTGCACACATCGTTGCTCTTAACAGGGAGTATTTTTCAAGGTTTTTTAAAAGATACATGGGCATGACTTTTATGGATTACGTTTATGCCATTCGTCTTGAACATGCTTATTACGACGTCATCAATACAGATTTTCCTATCGGCAGTATTGCAGATCATCACGGCTTTGAAAAAAATTACAAGCTTTTTGTCCGCAAATTCAAAGAACAATACGGCTGCTCTCCCGGAGAGAAAAGGAAGCAGCTTAAAGGCTCCTGATATCCTCGGCATAACATGTATAGTATAACAGTATCCAACTGTTTTTGCAATAGCAAATCATGACGACTATATTGTACAATATTGACTTCTCTTACGCTTTTTGAAAAAAGCTTTGCAAAAACTTTTATTTCGTCTTTAGTTTAATGTTACATTTTTCATAAGGCTCGACATGTAAATAAATATAAAAATTTAAGGCTAAAAAAGCTTTGCAAAAACTTTTATTTCGTCTTTAGTTTAATATTACATTTTTCATAAGGCTCGACAAGTAAATAAATATAAAAATTTAAGGTCAAAAAAGCTTTGCAAAAACTTTTATTTCGTCTTTAATTTAATGTTACATTTTTTATAAGGCTCGACAAGTAAATAAATATAAAAATTTAAGGTCAAAAAAGCTTTGCAAAAACTTTTATTTCGTCTTTAATTTAATGTTACATTTTTTATAAGGCTCGACAAGTAAATAAATATAAAAATTTAAGGTCAAAAAATCTTAAATCTGGAAGCGCTTTCTAAAAACTCGCAAAATTACTTTTGAAGATACTTTATAAAATTAAAGCCGTCGATATTAATCGGCGGCTTTATATTATATAGAGATCATTACATTACTTAATAACTCTAACCTTAATGATTCCGTCAACAGAACTCATCTTATCAGCAACAGCGTCTGTAACATCACCGGCAATGTCAAGCATTGTATAAGCATAATCCTTCTTACTTGCATTAACCATATTGTCAATGTTCAGACCGGCTTCACCAACTGCAGAAGTAATCTGAGCGATAATTGTCGGAACATTCTTATGAAGGATACAAACCTTTGTACCGGTTGCATTCATAATCGCATTAGGGAAGTTTACACTGTTTTTGATATTTCCGTTTTCAATATAATCAATAAGTTCATTAGCTGCCATAACTGCACAATTATCTTCACTTTCAGGAGTTGAAGCTCCAAGGTGTGGAAGAACAATAACGTTATCAACGCCGAGTACAACATCATCAGCAAAGTCTGTAACATACTTTGCAACTTTACCGTCTGCAATAGCCTTAACTACTGCTTCACTGTTTATCAATTCACCTCTTGCAAGATTGATAAGACGTACTCCGTCTTTCATCATAGCGATCTGTTCAGCATCAATAGTATTCTTTGTGTCAGGAGTATAAGGAACATGAATAGTAATATAATCACTTGCTGTATATATTTCATTGATATCAGTTACAACCTTTACTGACGGATCAAGATGAAGAGCGCCGTTAACTGACAGATATGGATCATATCCAACCACTTTCATTCCAAGATCAACAGCAGCGTTTGCGATTTTTCCGCCAATTGCTCCCAGACCAATAACACCCAAAGTCTTGCCAAGGATTTCAGGACCTGCAAATTTAGACTTACCGCCTTCAACTGTCTTTGGAGCGTCAGGAGTACCCTTAAGAGATGCAGCCCACGCAGCAGCTTCGGTAATTTTTCTTGAAGACAAAAGCAGCGCACATATAGCAAGTTCCTTAACTGCGTTAGCATTAGCTCCCGGACTATTAAAAACAACTATACCGGATTCAGCGCACTTATCTACAGGAATATTGTTTACCCCTGCACCTGCTCTTGCAATTGCAAGAAGATTTGAACCAAATTCCATATCGTGCATCTTAGCAGAACGAACCATTATTGCATCAGGATTTGAAACTTCTTCCCCTACTGTGTACTTGCTGCTGTCAAACTTATCAGTACCGACAGCGGCAATTTTATTTAAAGTTAAAATGCTGTACATAAAAAACATCTCCCTTATTATTTTTATAATAATTTACCTGTTGAACCATAAATTTTCTGCAAAAGTAATTTTGCAAGACTTCAGAAACTGTCTTAAATCAAGTTTGCCCAGTATAAAAGTTTTTACCCAGTTTTTTTCAATTTTTTCTTTAATTCTCTGCAAAAGTAACTTTGTGAGTCTTTAAAAAGCATTTCAAGATAATTACATTCGGCATAAAAGTTTTTGCCCAGCTTTTTTCAATTTTTTCTTTAATTCTCTGCAAAAGTAACTTTGCGAGTCTTTAAAAAGCATTTCAAGATAATTACATTCGGCATAAAAGTTTTTGCCCAGCTTTTTTCAATTTTTTCTTTAATTCTCTGCAAAAGTAACTTTGCGAGTCTTTAAAAAGCATTTCAAGATAATTACATTCGGCATAAAAGTTTTTGCCCAGCTTTTTTCAATTTTTTCTTTAATTCTCTGCAAAAGTAACTTTGCGAGTCTTTAAAAAGCATTTTATGATAATTACATTCGGCATAAAAGTTTTTGCCCAGCTTTTTTCAAAAAGCTGGTTAAGCGTTTTCAGCTTCAAATTTCTTCATAAATTCAACAAGCTTTTCAACGCCCTCGATAGGCATTGCATTGTAGATAGAAGCTCTCATACCGCCAACTGTTCTGTGTCCCTTAAGATTTTCAAAACCGGCAGCCTTTGCTTCCTTAACAAATTTAGCATCCAGATCAGCGTCGCCTGTAACAAAAGGAACATTCATAAGAGATCTGTCCTTAGGTTCAACAGTACCCTTAAACAGCTTGCTCTGGTCAAGGAAATCATAAAGGATAGCAGCCTTCTTTTCGTTGTGAGCCTTCATAGCTTCAAGACCGCCCATCTTCTTGATCCACTTGAATACCTTACCGCAGATATAAATACCGTAGCACGGAGGAGTATTGTAAAGTGAATCAGCATCAGCCTGAGTTTTCCACTTGAGCATCGTAGGAGTACCCTCTAAAACGTCATCACTGATGAGATCCTCACGGATAATTGCGATAACAACGCCGGCAGGACCGATATTCTTCTGAACGCCGCCGTAAATAACGCCGTATTTAGTAACGTCAACAGGCTCTGAAAGGAAGCATGAAGAAACGTCGGCAACCAAAGTCTTGCCCTTAGTATTAGGAAGTTCCTTGAACTTTGTACCGTAAATTGTATTATTTTCACAGATGTAAACATAATCAGCGTCTTCCGGAATATCAAGATCGGAACAATCCGGAATATAAGAGAAAGTCTTGTCAGCAGAAGAAGCAACTGCAACTGCTTCACCGTAAATCTGTGCCTCCTGATAAGCCTTCTTAGCCCACTGACCTGTAACTATATAAGCTGCTTTTTTATTTTTCATAAGATTCATAGGAACAGCTGCAAACTGCTGAGAAGCGCCGCCCTGAAGGAACAGTACCTTATAATTGTCAGGAATATTCATAAGATCACGGATATCCTTTTCAGCGTCCTTGATAATTTCATCATAAGCCTTTGAACGGTGACTCATTTCCATTACAGACATTCCTGTACCCTTATAATCAAGCATTTCGTCTGCTGCTTCCTTTAATACTTCTTCAGGAAGTACGGCAGGACCCGCACTGAAATTATATACTCTGCCCATTGTTAAAACCCTCCAAATTTATATTAGTTTAAATTCTATACCTTTATATTATACTATTTCAGCGAATATAAGTCAATAAGAAAAATAGTGTTTTTTTCACAATAATTTATTTTTTTGTTACTTTTGCTGTTAAATCGTACATATTTAATCTGTGAAAAAGTAAGGCAGTCTTTCGACCGCCTTAAAATATTTTATTTTTCTGCAATAACTTCGACTTCAACAAGAACGTCCTTGGGAAGTTCCTTTACTGCAACACAGCTTCTTGCAGGCTTTGAAGTAAAATATTTTCCATAGATACCGTTAAATGCGGCAAAGTCGGACATATTTTTCAGAAAACATGTTGTCTTAACCGCCTTGTCAAAGGAGCTTCCTGCCTGAGTCAGCACCGCCTCAAGATTTTTCATAACCTGCTCTGTCTGTCCTTCAATATCCGCAGCTTCAACAGTGTTTGTCGCTGGATTGATAGCTATCTGACCCGATGTGAAAACCATATTACCGGTAACGATTGCCTGTGAATAAGGACCAAGTGCTTCCGGTGCATTTGATGTATAAATAATTTCTGCCATTTTTATAACCTCCGTTATGTTATTCTACTATTTTAAAACCGGCGTCTGTAAGATTTTTTCTGATAGCCGTTATGTGTTCAAAGTTTCTTGTTTCAAGAAGAATTCTGAGATAGCATCCGTTTATGTCCGAATTTTCACTTGCTCTTTCATGATGGATCGCAATGACATTTCCGCCAAGATCTGCAATTATTCTTGAAACATCACGAAGCTGTCCGGGTTTGTCTATCAACTCAATATTAATAGAATCTGAACGCCCTGATTTGAGAAGTCCTCTTTTTATTACCTTTGAAAGTATAGTAACGTCTATATTTCCGCCTGATACAAGACATATAACCTTTTTTCCCTTAACCGGTACTTTATTGAACATTGCCGCCGCTACCGATACAGCGCCTGCTCCCTCGGAAATAAGCTTATGCTGTTCGATAAGAGCGAGTATAGCGGAAGAAATTTCGTCATCGCTTACTGTTACTATTTCATCTACATATTTTTTACAAAATTCAAATGTGTGTTCTCCCGGCTCTTTAACTTTAATACCGTCTGCGATAGTTGCAACATCGTCAAGACACTCTATCTTACCATTTTGAAGAGATTCAACCATACTGGGAGCGCCGCTTGCCTGTACTCCGTAGATTTTTATTTCCGGTCTTAACTGTTTTATTGCAAATGCAACGCCTGAAATCAGACCTCCGCCGCCTACAGGTACGATAACGGCGTCAGCGTCAGGCAGCTGCTCCAAAAGCTCAAGACCGATTGTACCCTGTCCTGCAATAACGTTTTCATCATCAAAAGGGTGAATAAAGGTGTATCCCTTTTCGTCCCTTAACTGAATTGCTTTATTGTATGCGTCATCATAAACACCCTCTACCAGACAAACCTCTGCGCCGTATCCCTTAGTTGCCTCCACCTTGGAGATAGGTGCGCCGTCAGGCAGGCATATAAGAGACTTTATTCCGTTCTTAGCTGCAGCAAGAGCAACGCCCTGTGCATGATTTCCGGCAGAGCATGCAATAACGCCCTTTGACTTTTCTTCATCGCTCAGCTGAGATATCTTATAGTAAGCTCCCCTCACCTTAAAAGAGCCTGTAATCTGAAGATTCTCAGTTTTCAAATAAATATCACTTTCGGAATTGATTTTCGGTGCATGAATCAAATCGGTTTTTCTTATAACATCTTTGAGAACAAAACCTGCATGGTAAACTTTATCAAGAGTAAGCATAAAAAAATACATCCATTTCATTTAAATTTCGCTTTAAAGACAGAACATAAGTCTGCTAAACCACTTCAAAGCAATAATTTTCGTATCTGACAATACGTTTCCTTTTTAACGGAGGAAAACCGGAGCAGCTTAATTTCCTTAAAACCGGATTTCAGCCGTCTGCTCAGGGAGGATAATATTCCGAAGCCGTGTCTGCCGTATCTCATCAAAAACAGCTCTCTGTAAGACCGTAAAACGGATAAGTTCCCGTCATAGCATTTGCAGTATTCTTAAATTCAGTGTTCGGCTATCATTTTATCAATAAACTGTTTTGCCGCTCTTGCGGAACGTCCGCTTCTTCCTACTGCGAAGCGTTCCGCTTCTTTTTCAAGCTCTTCCTCGGACATGTCAAGACTGTTAAGCTTTGCAAGTCCCTTTACAATTTCAAGATATTCATATTTATTAGGTTTTGAAAATGTTATTCGCAATCCGAATCTTTCCGACAGTGAAATAAGCTCCTGAACGGTATCGTTGCGGTGAACATCGTCTCCGTCCCTGTCGGAAAATGATTCCTTAACCAGATGACGTCTGTTGCTGGTAGCATAAATTACAATATTATTTGCTCTTGCCGAAACCGAACCTTCAAGAATTGCTTTTAGAGCGCCGAAATTATCGTCGTCTTTTGCAAAAGAAAGATCGTCGATAAAAAGAATAAATTTGAGAGGATTTTTACTCAGACCGTCAATAATTTCGGGAATTTCCCTCAGCTGATCCTTACGGATCTCAATTATCCGCAGTCCCTTATCACGGAATTCATTGGCAATAGCCTTGACTGAAGAGGATTTGCCCGTTCCCGCATCTCCGCTTAGCAAAACGTTTGACGCAGGTTTTCCGTTAATAAGAGCCAATGTGTTATCTATGACCAGCTGACGCTGTTTTTCGTAACCGATAAGCTGGGAAAGCTTTATTTCGTCCGGATATTTAACCGGAACAATACGGCTGTCCTTGACGATAAACATGTAATACTTCGCATAAATTCCATAGCCGTAGCGTTCTATATTATCAATTCTGTTTAGGTATTCTTTTTTGAAATCATAATAAGTATTGTCCCAGTCCGGAAGAAATCCGTCGTAGGCTATTTTGTCCTTTACCTGCAACGAAGTCATTTCAGCAATCATCTGCAATGATTCAAGCTCACTGAACAGACATTCCTTCATCTTTTGACTTATTTCAAGTCTGTGAGCGGTTCTTATCATGTAAATATTTTCGTCCTCAAGAATGAGTGTGAGAATATATGAGCTTAGATCGTTGTGATGACGGTAAAGATTTGAAACAAAGTCCGAATAAGCCTTGAGCTGTTTTAACGTATCATTATCCTCAAGGCTTTCCAGAAGTCTTTCCAGACTTTGAATTGTACGGCAGTTCATTACATCTCTGAAAATCACCAGAGAATTAAGTCTGTAATGAAGCTCCTGCAAGCTGTTTTTCACACCAATACGCCTCCGTTTATCAGAGCAGCTCTAATATCTTTGCTGTAACTTCAGTTGTAGAAAGCGGCTTAACGCCTGTATTTCCTGCAAGATCAGCCGTTCTGTAACCCATTTCAAGGAATTTGTCAACGGCAGCGTCGATAGCGTCTGCTTCTTTGTCAAGATCAAATGAATATCTGAGCATCATTGAAGCTGACAGTATTGTAGCAATCGGATTTGCCTTGTTCTGACCTGCAATGTCAGGAGCAGAGCCGTGGATAGGCTCATACATTCCCCTCTTTGTCGAACCCAGTGAAGCTGACGGCAGCATGCCGATAGAACCTGTGATCTGTGAGGATTCATCAGACAGAATATCACCAAACATATTTGAAGTTACAACAACGTCAAACTGTGCCGGATTCTTTACAAGCTGCATTGCCGCATTGTCAACCAGCATGTCTGTGCAGGTAACGTCCGGATAGTCTTTTGCGATCTCATGAACCGTAGCTCTCCAGAGACGTGAGCTTTCAAGAACGTTTGCCTTATCTATACTGATAACATTCTTATTTCTTTTTCTTGCAGTTTCAAAGGCAACCTTTGCAATACGCTCAATTTCCATTTTGCTGTAGCATTCCGTATCGTAAGCCTCTTCGCCGTATTTACCCTCTCTTCTACCTCTTTCACCGAAGTAAATACCGCCTGTAAGTTCTCTTACCATCATAAGGTCAAAGCCGTTTTCAACAATATCGGGACGAAGCGGACAAGAGTCCTTTAACGCCTTATAAAGCTTTGCAGGACGAAGATTTGTGAAAAGTCCCAGAGCCGCACGGATTCCAAGCAGAGCCTTTTCAGGACGCTGGTCACCGGGAAGATTATCCCATTTAGGACCGCCTACTGCTCCCAGCAGTACGCTGTCGCTGGCAAGACAGCCTTCAACAGTTTCTTCAGGCAAAGGCTTACCTGTAGCGTCAATTGCAGCGCCGCCGATAAGATACGGAGTAAAATTAAATGTATGACCGAATTTTTCAGCCGTCTTATTAAGTACTTCAACTGCGCTGTCAACGATTTCAGGACCGATTCCGTCACCTCTGAGTAATGCTATGTTAAATTCCATTTGTTAGTCTCTCCTTATTTAAAGCTGCCGTTTTTAATTGATTCAACCAGTCCGCCGTTTGTTATGATCGACTGGATAAATTCAGGGAACGGTTCTGTTTTAAATTCCTTGCCTGTAGTTTTGTCTGTAATGATACCCTTGTCAAGGTCGGCTTCAACAGTATGACCTTCTTCAATTGCATCAACTGCTTCCGGGCATTCCAGTATTGCAAGACCGATATTGATAGCGTTTCTGTAGAAAATTCTCGCAAAGCTTTTTGCTATTACCAGGGAAATACCGCTTTCCTTTATGGCAATAGGAGCGTGTTCTCTGGAAGAACCGCAGCCGAAATTAAATCCTGCCACCATAATATCGCCTTGTTTTACACGTCCTGAAAAGGTTGTATCAAGATCTTCCATACAATGTGAAGCAAGCTCTTTTTTGTCGCTTGTATTTAAGTATCTTGCAGGAATAATAACGTCTGTATCAACGTTGTCGCCGTATTTAATAACTGTTCCTTCAAACTTCATGATTACAGTACCTCCTTAGGTTCGGCAATTTTACCGGCAATTGCGGAAGCCGCCGCTACGGCCGGACTTGCAAGATAAATTTCAGAGTCGATATGACCCATTCTGCCTACAAAGTTACGGTTAGTAGTTGCAACAGCCTTTTCGCCTTCAGCCAGAATACCCATATATCCGCCCAGACACGGTCCGCATGTAGGAGTTGAAACAACTGCACCTGCCTCAATAAAGATTTTCAGCAGTCCCTGTTCCATAGCTTCAAGATAAATTTTCTGAGTTGCGGGAATGATGATAGTTCTTACGTTCTTCGCAACCTTTTTGCCATTCATTATCTCAGCGGCGATCTGTAAATCTTCAAGTCTGCCGTTTGTACATGAACCGATAACGACCTGATCTATTTTAATATCGTCTATTTCATCGACTGTATGTGTGTTTTCAGGAAGATGCGGGAAGGAAACAGTCGGTTTAATCTTGCTTAGATCAATTACATATGTTTCATCGTAAACAGCATCATCGTCAGCCTTGTAAACAACAGGTTCTCTGTCACTGTGTTCCTTTACGTATTCGATAGTTTTATCGTCAACTTCAAAAATACCGTTTTTAGCTCCGGCTTCAATTGCCATATTAGCCATGCAGAGTCTGTCGCTTACTGAAAGACTGTGAAGTCCCTCGCCGGTAAATTCCATTGAACGGTACAAAGCGCCGTCAACGCCTATCATTCCGATAATATGCAGAATAACGTCCTTGCCCGTAACGTACTGATTCAGCTTGCCTTTAAGCTCAAATTTTATAGCGGACGGTACTTTAAACCATGCCTTGCCTGTTGCCATACCGCATGCCATATCTGTTGAGCCTACGCCTGTGGAGAATGCACCCAATGCGCCGTAAGTACAAGTATGTGAATCCGCACCGATCACTGCGTCGCCTGAAACCACAAGTCCTTTTTCAGGAAGCAGTGCGTGCTCAATACCCATTTCACCTACGTCATAGAAGTTTGTAATGTCCTTTTCACCGCAGAAATCACGGCACATTTTACACTGCTCAGCCGCTTTGATGTCCTTGTTAGGAGCAAAGTGGTCCATAACCATAGTAACCTTATTCTTGTCAAAGACGTTTTCAGCGCCCAGCTTATTGAATTCCTTTATGGCAACCGGAGATGTAATGTCGTTGCCCAGTACCAGATCGAGGTTTACCAATATCAGCTGTCCTGCTTCGACCTTGTCCAGTCCCGCATGAGCCGCAAGAATTTTCTGCGTCATTGTCATGCCCATTTATATCAGCCTTCTTTCTATTTTATTTTTCTGCTTTCTTAATTCTTAGAAAGTTTACAAGGTACTCTCCACATACTGTGTTAAGGCAATTTTGCAGCTTGCGTTCTCCGCTTAACTGCACCCATTTTACATGGGTGTGAATTTTTTATTTTACGTCTTGCCTTTTATTGGGAGACCTATTAGTTCAGAAACTGTATGACGGATAAAATTTTTTCTTTGCGAGCTTTCTTTTCAAATGAAAAGAAAGCGGTACGTGTTTCTTTGATTCGTTTCTTGTCACGGAACAAGAAATGAATAAAATATAATTTTAGTGAAGTTTTTTAAACTTCATCATTTATTTATAATTGCTCCCTTATCCGCTGAGGAAACCATTGAAGCATATCTCTTGAGATAACCTGTTATATTTTCCTTTTTCAGAAGCTTTGTATTTTTCTTTCTTATCTCAAGTTCTTCGTCTGAAATTTCAAGATTTATCGAATAATTAGGAATGTCGATAGAAATAATATCACCGTCCTGAACGTATGCGATAGTACCGCCGCTTACAGCCTCCGGTGAAACATGACCGATTGCCGCACCTCTTGTAGCACCGCTGAAACGTCCGTCGGTAATAAGAGCAACGTCCTTATCAAGTCCCATACCGGCAATTGCAGAAGTAGGGGACAGCATTTCCCTCATGCCGGGACCCCCTGAAGGTCCTTCATAGCGAATTACAACCACATCGCCCTTTACGATTTTACCGCCCTTGATAGCTTCGATAGCTTCTTCTTCGCTGTTGAAAACCTTTGCGGGACCTGAGTGCTTAAGCATTTCAGGTGCAACTGCGCTTCTCTTTACAACGCATGCGTCAGGAGCAAGGTTTCCTCTGAGTACTGCAATACCGCCTGTTTCGCTGTAAGGATTATCAATAGGTCTGATGACCTCGGGATCTTTGTTTACAACTCCCTTGATATTTTCGCCCATTGTCTGACCTGTTACAGTCATAACGTCAGTATTGATAAGTCCCTTCTTATTAAGCTCGTTGAGTACCGCGTATACGCCGCCTGCTTCGTTTAAGTCCTCCATGTAGGTATGACCTGCCGGAGCAAGGTGACAAAGATTAGGAGTTTTAGCGCTGATTTCATTAGCCATATCAAGATTAATCTTGATTCCGCACTCATTGGCGATGGCAGGCAGGTGAAGCATACTGTTAGTTGAACAGCCCAGAGCCATATCAGCAGTAAGAGCATTCTGAAAAGCTTTTTCAGTCATGATATCCAGAGGACGGATATTCTTTCTTACAAGCTCCATAACAGCCATTCCGGCTTCCTTGGCAAGCTTGATTCTTTCGGAATAAACCGCAGGAATAGTACCGTTTCCACAGAGTCCCATACCTAAAACTTCAGTAAGGCAGTTCATGGAATTTGCAGTATACATACCCGAACATGAACCGCATGTAGGACAAGCTTTATTTTCGTATTCTTCAACGTCTTCAAGACTCATTTTGCCTGCGGCATATGAACCTACAGTTTCAAACATAGTTGAAAGACTTGTTTTCTTACCCTTTACATGTCCTGCCAGCATAGGACCGCCGCTTACGAATATTGTCGGCACGTTTACTCTTGCCGCAGCCATTAATAGTCCGGGTACGTTTTTATCGCAGTTGGGAACCATAACAAGTGCGTCAAAATGATGAGCAAGCGCCATACATTCTGTGGAATCAGCAATAAGATCTCTTGTTACAAGCGAATATTTCATTCCCTGGTGACCCATAGCAATACCGTCGCAGACAGCGATTGCAGGGAACACCACAGGAGTACCTCCCGCCATAGCAACGCCCATTTTAACGGCGTCAACAATTTTATCTATATTCATATGTCCCGGTACGATCTCATTGTATGAAGAAACGATACCGACAAGCGGACGCTTCATTTCTTCTTTAGTCATACCGAGAGCATTAAACAGTGAACGCTGAGGAGCTTTATCAACTCCGTCGCAGTAAAAATTACAACCCATTGTTTTATACCTCGTTTTATCTTATAAATATCCAAAAATCTTTAAAATATAATTAAAAAATCAAACTGCTTTCCCGACTTTGTAAATCAGGAAAGCAGTAATTCACACACAGTCCGATTACATTTACAATCGGAGATATATAATTTATTAATTATGTATCTGACAGTTTATCAGTTGTTGATAAACTTATCTTCTTCGTTGTTCCAGCTGTAAAGCTTACGGATCTCTTCGCCAACCTTTTCAGACGGGTGTTCAGCTGCAAGCTTTCTCATAGCTCTGAAGTGAGCCTGACCGCCTGCCGGTGACATGTCGAGGAGAAATTCCTTAGCGAATGAACCGTCCTGAATGTTTTTCAGAATCTGCTTCATAGCCTTCTTTGTATCTTCTGTTATAACCTTAGGACCTGTAATATAGTCGCCGTATTCGGCAGTGTTTGAAATAGAATATCTCATACCTGCAAAACCGCTCTGGTAGATAAGGTCAACGATAAGCTTCATTTCATGGATACATTCAAAGTAAGCGTTTCTTGGATCGTAGCCTGCTTCAACCAGTGTTTCAAAACCTGCCTGCATAAGAGCGCATACGCCGCCGCAGAGAACAGCCTGTTCACCGAAGAGGTCTGTTTCTGTTTCTGTTCTGAATGTTGTTTCAAGCACGCCTGCTCTTGCACCGCCGATTGCACAGCCGTAAGCCAGAGCCATATCCTGAGCCTTGCCTGTAGCGTCCTGAGCTACTGCAACTAAGCAAGGAACGCCCTTGCCTGCCTGATATTCTGAACGTACTGTATGACCGGGTCCCTTAGGAGCGATCATAGTAACGTCAACGTCTGCCGGAGGAACGATCTGACCGAAGTGGATAGCAAAACCGTGAGCGAACATAAGCATATCGCCGGACTTAAGGTTTGGTTCGATATCCTTCTTATACATAGCAGCCTGCTTTTCATCATTGATAAGGATCATGATGATATCTGCCTGCTTTGCAGCTTCAGCCGCTGTAAATACTTCAAAGCCCTGCTTTACAGCCTTATCCCAAGACTTGCTTCCTTCATATAAACCGATAATAACTCTTGCGTTGTCGCCGAGAGATTCCTTTGCATTAAGAGCGTGTGCATGACCCTGACTTCCGTAACCGATAACGGCGATTGTCTTGCCGAAAAGTAAACTTAGATCACAGTCTTCCTGATAAAAGACTTTTGCTGAATTTTCCATTATAAAGACTCCTTTTATAATATGATTTTTATCGGGCGTTTTACTTATCTGAGGTTCAGTCACATCCCAGACAATTTCCGCCTCTTTCAAGAGCTACAAGACCTGTACGGCACATCTCCATTATGCCGTATGGCTTTACAAGCTCAATAAAAGCGTTGATTTTAGAACTTTCTCCGGTAATTTCGACACAAAGTGCGTCGGGAGAATAGTCTATGATTTTTGAACGGAATACGTCTACCGCAGAAAGAACATCCTGTCTTGTAGCGGAATCGTTTTTAATTTTTATAAGAAGCAGTTCACGGGTAACGGTTTCGTCTCTTTCCATGACTTCTACCTGTTTTACATCGTGAAGCTTGTCAAGCTGTTTTATGATCTGAGTTTTAGAGTACTCATCCCCCATCATAGAGATGGTTATTCTTGAAAATTCCGGAGACTGTGTTTCACCTACAGTAAGAGTATCAATATTGAATCCTCTTCTGGTAAACATGCTTGAAACTCTGGTTAGTACGCCGAATTTATTGGCTACCAAAATACCGAATACATATTTTGTCATCAGATTTCACCTCCGTGAATTTCAGTAATTATATCATCGATAGAACCTCCCGGAGGAAGCATAGGAAGTACAAATTCATCCTTATCTATCTTGCAGTCGATAACGACAGGTCGCTTTGCGGCAATCGCATCGTCAAGAGCCTTAGATAACTCGTCTGTGTTTTCCGCACGGAATCCCAATGCTCCGAATGCTTCTGCCAGCTTAACAAAATCTGTCTGACGGCAGAGGGTAGTATTTGAGTAGTGCTTGTTAAAGAACAATGTCTGCCATTGTCTTACCATACCAAGTACTCCGTTGTTCATAATTACAACGATTACAGGTGCATTACATGAAACAGCTGTAGCAAGTTCGTTCAGATTCATACCGAAACTGCCGTCACCCGTAAACAGTACCACAGGCTTTTCAGTTGCTATGTAAGAGCCGATCGCAGCTCCCAGACCGAATCCCATAGTACCCAAACCGCCGCTTGATACGAAAGTTCTGGGTTTTTCGAATTTATAGTGCTGAGCAACCCACATCTGATGCTGTCCTACATCTGTTGCAATTACAGCGTCCTCAGGCATTTTTGAATTTACTGTTTCAATAATGTCATAAGGAGTCATAACCTCGGATTTTTGTAAACATGCGGATTCTTTTTCTTTCAGCTTTTCGATCTCAGCCATCCACGCCGGATGATCGGCAGGAGATACGGCTGCCATAAGCTTTCTTAAGGTTTCCTTTACGTCTCCGTTAATGCCGAGCTGACTTGTAATGTTTTTGTCAATTTCCGCATTATCAACGTCAATGTGAAGTATATTGCAGTTTCTTACATAAACGTCTTTATTTCCCGTTGCTCTGTCACTGAATCTTGCGCCGATTGCAATTACCAGATCGGCTTCAGCCTGAGCCATAGAAGATGCATAATGACCATGCATACCCTGCATACCCAAAAATCTGGGATTTGAAGTAGGTATTGCCGAAACGCCCATCATACTGCATCCGATAGGAGAGTCGATAAGCTCAGCAAAATCCATTACTTCACGGCCTGCATTTGAAGAAATAACTCCGCCTCCGCAGTAAATATAAGGTTTATTTGACGCCGCTATCATTTCAGCAGCTTTTTTAATAATTTCACTGTCCGCTTTCGGCGATTCAAAAGCCGGAGCAACAACTGCATTTTCAAAATCACATGCTGCTATCTGAACGTCCTTAGGCACATCCACCAGAACAGGTCCAGGGCGTCCTGATTTTGCAATCCTAAATGCTTCTCTTATTGTATCTGCAAGCTCTGTTACGTCTTTTACTATGTAATTATGCTTGGTGATCGGCAGAGTCACACCGCAGATATCAACCTCCTGAAAGCTGTCACGTCCCAAAAGATTGCATGGTACATTGCCGGTAATAGCAACCATAGGAACAGAATCCAGATAAGCCGTAGCTATACCCGTTACAAGATTTGTTGCTCCCGGACCCGATGTTGCAATAACAACGCCGGTCTTACCTGTAGCTCTTGCAAAACCGTCAGCAGCATGGGCAGCACCCTGCTCATGAGCTGTAATTATATGTCTGATTCTGTCACGATTTTTATAAAGTTCGTCATATACGTTTATGATCTGACCGCCCGGATATCCGAATACACGGTCGCACCCTTGCTCTACAAGGGTTTCTATTATAATCTGTGCGCCGGTTAATTTCATAATATGATCCTTTCAAAATTAAATTCATTTTGCAGTATGTTAAAAAGCCTGCGGTATTTTCAGCGCAGGACAGTTGCTTTTTTGTTTAACAAATGCCGACTCGGTAAATCGCCGGTTCACCCGGCATTACGCTTTCGTTTGCAGTGATTTTTTGTAAAATCGCCTGAAATGTTCCTTTTTCCAGTTTTTCCGACACCGAATAAACCTCCGTTCCGATAAAATGTTCATACTTTAATATATCATGTAATTTCTGTTGTTTCAAGGGGAAAATATATTTTTGTGAATTATACACATATTAACACCAAAATTACGTCCCTGCGTTTTAGATATTTACAACAGAATTTTATGTATTTATAAATTATACCATAATTTAAGTTCCTTTTCAAGCTTTTTGAAAAAAGCTTGGCAAAAACTTTTATATCGTCTTTAGTCTGATGATTTATTTTTCATAAGGCACGACAGGTAAGTACGCAGAGTATTGAAGAAACAATTTCACATTAAAAAAATTCGGCATTAAAGTTTTTTGCTTACTTTTTTTCAAAATTTTTCCTCAATCCTCTTTATTTGCCTGTCGAGCCTTATGAAACAAGTTCTATTGTACTAAAGACGGAATAAAAGTTTTTTGCTTACTTTTTTTCAAAATTTTTCCTCAATCCTCTGTTTACTTGCCTGTCGAGCCTTATGAAACAAGTTCTATTGTACTAAAGACGGAATAAAAGTTTTTTGCTTACTTTTTTTCAAAAAAGTAAGTGTTGCATTGGGTTAACAAATTTGCTAAAACAACGCAAATGGGGTATAATTATACAATATTAGAAAATACGTTTCAATTTACAGCGGAACGGCGGTGGACATAATTAAAAAAGTAGAAATTTTTACAGACGGCGCATGCAGCGGCAATCCAGGTCCGGGCGGATACGGAGTAATACTTCGCTTCGGAGAACACACAAAAGAACTTTCCGGAGGAGAACATGAAACGACCAACAACCGTATGGAGCTTACAGGAGTTATTACCGGCTTGTCTGCTTTAAAAGAGCCCTGCGAGGTAACACTCACTACTGACAGCAAATACGTTGTTGACAGTATTACAAAAGGATGGGTTTACGGCTGGCAGAAAAAGGGATGGATAAAATCAGATAAAAAGCCAGCACTTAACGTGGATTTATGGAAACAGCTTCTGCCGCTCCTGGAAAAACATAAAGTTAATTTTGTCTGGGTCAAAGGACATGCCGGACATCCGGAAAATGAAAGATGCGATCAGCTGGCAGTTATTCAGCGTGATCTTAACGCATAAAAAGGAAGGGAAATTCAATGGAAAAAAGATTTGTGTATGCGGACAATGCCGCTACAACAAAGGTTTCAAAACCTGTACTTGACGTTATGATGCCGTACTTTACCGAGGAATATGGCAACGCTTCAAGTATTTACGCTCTTGGAAGAAGTGCTAAAAAAGCTCTTGAAACTGCAAGAGAAACCGTAGCAAAAGCAATCGGTGCAGAAACCTCTGAAATATATTTTACAAGCTGCGGTTCGGAATCTGATAACTGGGCTATCCGTTCCGTATGCGAAAGACTTGCCGCAAAAGGCAAAAAACATATCGTTACATCAGTCTTTGAACATCACGCTGTACTCCATACATGTCAGGCGCTTGAAAAACTGGGCTTTGAAGTAACATATCTGCCCGTATATGAAAACGGGATCGTAAAAACAGAGGACGTAAAAAATGCGATCCGTGAAGATACTGCGCTTGTTACCATTATGTACGCCAACAATGAGATCGGAACGATCCAGCCTATAGAGGAAATTGCCGCAGTATGCCGTGAAAAAGGCGTTTTGTTCCATACCGACGCAGTTCAGGCTATGGGACATGTGAAAATAGACGTTCATGCTCAGGGAATCGACATGCTTTCCCTTTCAGGTCATAAAATACACGCTCAGAAAGGAATCGGCGCACTGTATGTGAGAAAAGGTATTCCTGTAACGAACTTGATTTTCGGCGGCGCACAGGAAAGAAACAGACGTGCCGGAACAGAAAATCTCCCCGCAATCGCCGGATTTGCAAAGGCAATGGAAATTGCCAGTACGGATATTGAAAAAAGAGCAGAAAAAACAGCAAAACAGCGTGACAGACTTATTGAAGGTATTCTTAAGCTTCCCCGTACCCGATTAAACGGCGATCCCGTAAAACGACTTCCGGGTACCGTTAATATTTCAATCGAAGGAGTTGAAGGCGAAAGCCTGCTTCTTATGCTTGACTTAAACGGTATATGCGCTTCATCTGGTTCTGCCTGCACATCAGGTTCCCTTGATCCGTCCCATGTTCTTCTGGCTCTGGGATTAAAACACGAGGTGGCTCACGGTTCTCTGCGTCTTTCAATCGGAGACGAGACGACCGATGAGGATATCGACTATATTCTTGAGGTCGTACCAAAAGTAGTTAAAAGACTGAGAGATATGTCTCCGCTTTGGGAAAGAATATGTAAAGAAGAAACAGTCTGATAAACAGTTATGATTTGGAGGAATTTAAAATGTTATATAGTGAAAAAGTACTTGATCATTTCTCAAATCCAAGAAATGTTGGAGAAATTGAAAACGCAGACGGCGTAGGAGAAGTGGGCAACGCTAAATGCGGAGACATTATGAAAATGTATATAAAAGTGGACGATGGAATTATTTCCGATGTAAAGTTCAAGACTTTCGGCTGCGGTGCAGCTGTTGCAACCTCTTCTATGGCTACTGAACTTATAAAAGGCAAGTCAATAGACGACGCTCTAAAGCTTACAAACAAAGCCGTTGTCGAGGCTCTTGACGGACTTCCGGCAGTTAAGCTGCACTGCTCCGTACTCGCAGAACAGGCTATAAAGTCCGCTCTTGCCGACTACTACACAAGACAGGGCGTTGATCCTACTCCTATTGTCGGGGAAATAGGCGAATGTGAGGAATGTCATCACTGATAAAACAAACCGTCCGTAACGGACGGTTTCTTGTTTTTATCTGGAATTCAATAATGACAGAAAATAAATATACTTGACATAAAAGCAAAGATTGTATATAATTAAATAGAATATATAAAAATTATAACAGAGGTGCAGAACAAATGAAGTTAAAGAGATTATTAACAATTTTACTTGCAATTGCCGCTCTTGGCAGCGCTGCGGCATGCAACGGAGACAAGGACTCTGAAAAAAGCGAAAGCGTATCCGAAGAAAGCACAGCGGAAACCTCCGCTGCTGAAGAAACATCCGGCATTGAAGGACAAACCGTTTATTGGCTGTCCGATTATGATCTGAATCCCGACGGCGGAAACGATAGAAGTATTGCCCTCACTCTTTTTGAAGACGTATACGGCGCTGAGATCGAATGGATCCCAACGACTGAAGATAAAAAATATGAAGATCTGGAAAAACGTATTCTGGGCGGAGAACCTGTTGATATGTTTCCGTATGATCCGTCCGCACTGCCGCAGGGTACTGCCAAAAATCTGTTTCAGCCTCTTGACGACTATATAGACTTTAACGACGAGCTATGGTCAGGTACAAAAGAACTTGCAGACAAGCTTGCTATAAATGGTAATCATTATGTAGTGCCTGCCGGAATAACCAATCCGGTATGCCTTATTTACAGCAGAAAAATGATGAAAGACGAAAAATTTGACGATCCCTATGAACTCTATAAAAAAGGCGAATGGACTTACGATAAAATGCTTGAAATGATGGAAAGCTTCGTTGACGGAGGCGATTCCAGATACGGCTGCGCAGGCGCATGGGTCGGACAGGGAATTATGCAGTCAACAGGTCAGCCTTTTGTTAATTACGACGGTACAAAATTTACAAATAATATGGACAGCAAGGAACTTTCTGAAGCGGGAAAAATAATTGATAAAGTAAGCGATTTGTATGACGATTCATGGTACAGCCGCTTTCCTACTGACGAATCCTTACTTTTCTTAGGAATAGCTCCGTGGGCGCTGGCTGAATCAAACGCTGAAAATCCGGACGCTGATTTGTTTATGGTGCCGTTCCCGAAAATGTCAGGACAGGACGAATATTACATGTCGGCTGATATTTCAGCCAAAATGCTTGCTGCAAATTCCGACAAGGGCGAAGCTGTCGCAGCGTACATAAAATGCGAACGAATTGCGGCAACAGAAGAAAAATATACGGAAGCCGCAAAAAAACAGGCTCTTGAACCTGTCAAGGATTTTGACGGCACCGTAACCAAAACTTTAACGGAAGAACAATATGACTTCTGGCAGGAAATGATAAACTGTGAAAACATTACTCCCGTTATTGACTTAGGCTGCGGTATGGGAAACGTTATGTACGGCGAAACCCTTAATTATGATACCAGAGGTATTATAAACAATCTTTACAACGCTATTATAGCCGGTTACTCCGATGCTCCGTCAACGTGGGAAGAGCTGAGAGATTCATTAAAGAAAACCGCCGATACGGAAATTGAAAAATATAATTGATATTTTTGAAGGACGAGTAAAAAAATTTATTAAAACACTTGATTTTTCAGGAATATTGTGGTATAATACTAAGTAGTATGTATAAAGTAAGCTAAAGACCGGAAATTTCCGGTCTTTCTTATGTATATGGGAGAATTGAATTATGAAAATAAAAAAATTCGGTACAACCGAACAGTTGGTTCACAGTCTTGCCGAACCCATTGCCCATGAAAAAGGACTCCGGATATGGGACGTACGCTTTGAAAAAGAAGGCGCTTCATGGTATCTGAGAGTTTTTATCGACAAGGATTCGGGCGTTACTATTGACGACTGCGAAGCTTTAAGCCGTCCATTAAGCGATCTGCTGGACGAAAAAGACCCTATTAAACAGGGATACTTTCTTGAAGTCGGTTCTGCGGGAATTGAAAGAGAACTCTTAAGGCAATCGCATTTTGAAGCAAGCTGCGGAAAGCTTGTAACTGTTAAAATGATAAGACCTATAGAAGGCGTTAAAGATTTTATTGCGGAGCTTTCCGGCTTTGACAAGGAAAAGGTAATGCTTTCATTTCCGGTAAATACCGGAGGAGACGACAGAGGAACAAAAGAAATTCCTCTTGCAGATATTGCACACATAAAATTATATGACGATTTTAATGATTATTTATAAATAAACGGAGGAATAAACAGAAAATGAACAACGGTTTTTTTGAAGCGCTGTCCCTTCTGGGAAGCGAAAACAGCGTCGATACTGAAATAATTGTGGAAAAGGTCAAGTCCGCACTGCTGAAGGCAATCAGAAAAGCTTACCCCGACTGTGAAGACAATATACGCGTGGATATTGATCCGCAGACAAAAAAATTTGATATGTTTATGATCAAAACAGTGGTGGACGACGAGCCTATCGACTACAATGAAATCAATATTGACGAAGCAAGGACAATTGATCCGGCAGCTTACGTGGGAGGTACTGTAGACTATCCTCTGGATGCCGGAAAATTCGGCAGAGCAGCTGCCCAGTCTGCCAAACAGTCGATCAAGGGCGATCTGAGAGAAATCAATCGTGAAAACATACTTAATCAATTTCAGGATAAGGAAAATGAATGCATTACCGCAACGGTTTCCCAGGTTGAACCTGGAAGCGGCGCAATCACCGTAATTTATGACAAAACAGAACTTTATCTTTTCAGAAACGAGCAGATTCCAGGAGAACATTTCAAGGAAGGCGACAAGATAAAGGTTTTTGTTACAGGTATTGCAAACAGGTCTAAAAAGCCTATAATAAAAATTTCAAGAGCTCACAGGGATCTTGTAAAAAGACTCTTCGAACTTGAGGTGCCGGAAATATACGACGGCATTGTTGAAATAAAGTCCATATCAAGAGAAGCCGGAGCACGAACAAAAATCGCAGTATACTCAAGAGATGAAAACGTCGATGCAGTTGGAGCGTGCATAGGTCCTAAGAGAACCAGAATACAAGCAATTGTAAATGAACTTAACGGTGAAAAAATTGATATTATTACTTACAGTGACGATCCCGCTGAATTTATTGCAAGAGCACTTGCTCCCGCAAAGGTTTTAAGCGTTAAAGTATCTGAAGGCGAACTTAAAGAATGTTCGGTTATCGTTCCTAACGATCAGCTTTCGCTGGCTATCGGCAACAGAGGTCAGAACGCTAAGCTTGCTGCTAAGCTTACAGGATATAAAATCGATATAAAACCCGAAATGGAAATTGCAGACAAAACTTCTGAACCCCAACCCGCTGACGAATAAAAAATTTTAAGGTGGTAGGTTTATGAAAACAAAAAAAATACCCCTCAGAATGTGTCTTGGCTGCAATGAAATGAAGCCAAAGAGGGATCTGATAAGAATCGTAAAATCATCAGAGGGAGAAGTTTCCCTTGACTTTACCGGAAAAAAATCCGGAAGAGGCGCATACATCTGCCGTAATGCAGATTGTTTCCGGAAAGCAAAAAAAGCGCGGAGATTCGAAAAAAGTCTTTCCTGCAAAATAGATGAAAGTGTTTATGAGGTGATGGAGAATGAACTCACAGCAGAAAACCGTTAATCTGCTCTCTATATGCCGCAAAGCAGGCAGACTGATCATTGGATTTGACGCAGTAAAGGACGCTGTTACAGAAGGCGATGTTTCATGTGTTCTCGTATCGGAAGATATTTCACAGAAAACGCTTAAGGAAATTAAATATTTCTGTGGAAATTCAAACACTGATATTATCGGTATTGATATGGATTCCGTCGATATGCACACCTTACTCGGTAAGAAAGTTGTAGTCGCCGCTGTGACTGATTTCGGATTTGGAAAGAGATTCAGTGAACTTGGAACACTGATTCAAGGACGCACTAAAAGAACGTCAAAAAAAGACAACGATGAACCGTAAGGTTTTGCGTTTATATAGATTAAATAATTAATAACAGGAGGGTTTCGCCTATGACCAAAAAGATAAAGCTTGCTGAGGCTGCCAGAGACCTAAAGATTGAAAATCAGGAAATTATAGATCTGATGGAAAAATACGACGGTACAAAGAGAAAGAATACAACATCTCTTTCGGCAGAAGAATTAAATTATATACTGGAGCATTATTCACAGAATAACCAGGTGAAGGATTTTAATGCTTATTTTGAATCCAAAAATAAGCCGATAGAAGAAAAACCTGCTGAAGAAGTAAAAAAGCCTGCCGTAAAAAAGGAAAAACCGAAAAAAGAAAAAGCAGCAAAGAAAACCGAACCTAATAACGAGACACCAAAGGCTAAGAAAGAAATCAAACCGGCTGAAAGTAAGAAGGAAGCAGTTTCAGTTCCTAAGACTGAAAAATCGGCAGAGAAAAAAATCACTGAAAAATCTGATGCTGAAAAGAAAGCTGATAAATTCAAAAGACCGGAAAAGCCGGTTCAGAATAAAAAGCAAGCCAAACAGCAGCCGAAACCTCAGAAACACGGCGAAAAACAAAAAATCGGTACTGCTATGTCAATGACCGTTGAAACAACAACAGAAAGTAACAGAAGAACTGTCGATACAAGAGGTTCATATGTAAACCTTGACAAATACAACGAAAGATATGAACAGATTGCTCCGGCAAACAAGCATAAGGACAACTATTCATCAAAGAAGCAGAAAATCAATCAGAAATCTGCTCAGAGAAATAAAAATAAATTCTCCAGCAAGAGAGAAACCGAAGCTGAAAAGCTGCGCCGTCTTGAACTGGAACGAGCAAGAAAGCAGCAGCTTAAAGTACTGATTCCTGATGAAATTACCGTCGGCGAGCTTGCTGCAAGACTTAAAGCTACAGCTACAGACGTAATCAAAAAGCTTATGGGTCTGGGAGTTATGGCAACGATCAACGAAGTTATCGACTTTGACACTGCCGCACTGGTAGCCGATGAAATGGGAGCCAAGGTTGAAAAGGAGGTTATCGTTACAATCGAGGAACGTCTTATTGACGACAGCGAGGACGATAATGCAAACACAGAAGAAAGAAGCCCTGTAGTCGTTGTTATGGGACACGTTGACCACGGCAAAACTTCGCTTCTTGACAGAATCAGACATGCAAATGTAACAGCCTCTGAAGCAGGCGGTATTACTCAGCATATCGGTGCATATCAGGTCAAGGTTCAGGATAAAATGATCACTTTCCTCGATACTCCGGGACACGAAGCGTTTACTTCCATGAGAGCTAGGGGTGCTGACATCACAGATATCGCAATACTCGTTGTTGCGGCTGACGACGGTATCATGCCTCAGACAATCGAATCCATAAACCACGCCAAAGCGGCAAATGTTTCAATTGTGGTTGCGGTAAACAAGATGGACAAAGAAGGCGCAAATGTTGACAGAATAAAACAGGAGCTTACCGAACACGGTCTGGTCGTTGAAGAATGGGGCGGCGACATTATGTGCGTTCCTGTTTCAGCAAAGACAGGCGAAGGCATTGATGAGCTTCTTGAAGATGTTCAGCTTATCGCTGAAATGAAAGAATTAAAGGCTAATCCCGACAGACTTGCTAAGGGCGCTGTTATTGAAGCAAGACTTGACAAGGGCAGAGGTCCTGTTGCGACATTGCTGGTACAGAACGGTACTCTTAAGACAGGAGATGTTATTATCGCCGGTACTGCCGTAGGTAAGGTTCGTGTAATGACAGACTACAATGGCAATAAAATAAATTCCGCCGGACCGTCTGTTCCGGTTGAAATTACAGGTCTTGCAGAAGTTCCGAGCGCAGGAGATACGTTCAACGCAGTTGAAGACGAAAAGCTTGCTAAGGAACTTGTTGAACAGAGAAAGCATGAGGCAAAGCAGGAACAGTTCAAGGCGGTACAGAAGGTTACTCTTGACAATCTGTTCAGCCAAATCGCACAAGGCGATGTCAAAGAACTTCCTATTATCGTAAAAGCCGACGTTCAGGGTTCTGTTGAAGCTGTTAAGCAGTCATTGGAAAAGCTTTCTAACGAAGAAGTAAGAGTAAAAGTCATTCACGGCGGCGTAGGTGCTGTTTCGGAAGGCGACGTTATGCTGGCTTCCGCTTCAAACGCTATCATTGTCGGATTCAATGTTCGTCCTGATCCTGTGGCAGAAGAAAGCGCTAAGCGTGACGGCGTCGACATAAGACTTTACAGGATCATCTATGACGCAATCGAAGAAATCACAACTGCTATGAAGGGCATGTTAGCGCCGAAATTCAGAGAAGTTATTCTGGGTAAGGCTGAGGTAAGACAGGTTTATAAGATCTCAAACGTCGGAGCAGTTGCCGGTTCATATATTACAGACGGTAAGATCACAAGAAATTGTGAAATAAGAGTTGTACGTGACGGCATAGTCGTTGCAGAGGATAAAATCGATTCTCTCAAGAGATTCAAAGACGACGCAAAAGAAGTAGCTAAAGGCTATGAATGCGGAATCAGTCTTGAAAGATTTGCCGATATAAAGGAAGGCGATATCTTTGAAGGATTTATTATGGAGGAATACAGCGAATAATAGGCCAATATTACCGTAATTTTCGGTAATAATAATCCTGCGGGATATCCGTATAAAGGAGATTCATATGTCAAGTTTTAAAGTTGGAAGAATGGGTGAAGACATAAAAAGAGAGCTTACAGCGATTTTTCGTGAACTTAAAGACCCCAGAATCGCTGAGTTTATTACCATTGTCAGAGTGGATCTGTCAAACGATCTCTCACACTGCAAGGTTTACATTTCCTGTTTTGACGGCATTGAAAAGGCAAGGGAATCCGTTAAGGGACTTACAAGCGCCTCCGGATTTATAAAGCGGGAGCTGTTTCACAGGCTTCCTATGAGAAAAAGTCCGGAACTTAAGTTCATAGCCGATGATTCCATTGAACACAGCGCCGAAATAAATGAAAAGCTTAGAGGACTTTGATTGCTTAACAAAGTCCTTAAAGGGGAGTGAAATTCTGGTATTGACCGGAGGAGATTTATGAAAATAGATTTTAATGAAGCCGCCGAAACGCTGAAGGACTGCGGCGACGCTTATATACTGATCCACCAAAGTCCCGACGGAGACTGTACTGGCTCCGGAACTGCTCTTTACCACATTCTTAAATATCTGGGCAAAAGAGCAAGAGTAATTTGTTCTGATGAAATACCCAAAAGATATGATTTCATGCGAACAGGTTACAATGACGAGGAATTTGAACCGAAATTTATAATTGCAGCTGACGTTGCCGATATTAATCTGCTGGGGAAATACAAGGATATTTACGGGGACAAAATCAATCTCTGTATTGACCATCATATATCAAATACTGATTACGCTGAAAAAACGCTTGTATGCCCTAACGCTTCTGCGGCATGCGAGGTAGTGTATGAGCTTATAAAAATACTGAATATTCCTCTGACGGAAGATATAACAAAGTGTATTTATACGGGTATAGCTACAGACACCGGATGTTTCAAGTATGAAAATACTACCGCACGGTGTCACGAGATCGTTGCAGAACTGAAAAGAAACTGTCCTGTAAATTTTGCAAAGATCAACCGTGAAATGTTTGATGTTAAAAGCAAGGGCAGACTTAAAATTGAACGTGCGGTAACGGATATAATGGAATATTATCTTGACGACAAGCTGACAATGATATGCGTAACCAGCGACATCTTAAATAAAATGAAGGTCGATGCGTCCGAGCTTGAGGGTCTTGCGGGAATACCTCTTCAGGTAGAAGGCGTAGAGGTAGGCGTTACCATCAAACAAAAGGACGAAAACAGCTACAAAATTTCCATGCGTTCAGCTAACAACGCAAACGTATCGGATATCTGCGCCTCCATGGGAGGAGGCGGTCATGTAAAAGCTGCCGGCTGTCTGCTTCACGGTACTCTTGACGAAGTAAAAAAACAAATTGTAGACGCCGTTGCAAAGGGAATAAAATCATGTTAAACGGAATAATCTGCGTAAACAAACCGGAAGGATTCACCTCCTTTGACGTTATTGCAAAGCTCAGAGGAATTCTCAAGATGAAAAAGCTAGGACACTCCGGAACTCTTGATCCTATGGCTACAGGCGTACTCCCTGTTTTTGCCGGAAGCGCTACCAAAGCAATAAGTATTCTTCCCGATACGGATAAAAGCTATCTTGCAGGATTTAAACTTGGTATCGTTACCGATACGGAGGATATCACAGGAAAGATTCTGAAAGAATGTCCTGTTTCAGTCAGTAAAGAGGAAATTGAAAAAAACGCTGAAGCTTTCCAAGGAAATATAAGTCAGACTCCGCCCATGTATTCGGCAGTGTCTGTCGGCGGAAAACGACTTTATGATCTTGCAAGAAAAGGAATAGAAGTAGACAGACCCTCACGTGAAATAACAGTTTCCAAATTTAATATCTGTGATTTTAACGAGGAAACAGGCGAAGGACATATTGATATAACCTGCTCAAAGGGTACTTACGTTCGAACACTCATTAATGACATGGGACAGAAGCTTGGCTGCGGAGCAGTAATGACTTCTCTTGTGAGAACAAAAGCCAACGGTTTTTCCCTTGATGATTGTTTTACGCTTGAGGAAATCGAAAAGCTCAGAGATGAAAACCGACTTGATTCTGCAATAAAAAGTACAGAAAAGCTGTTTTTGGCACTGCCGTCCTTAACACTGAACAGTAAGAAAACTCAAATGTACAAAAACGGCGTTAAGCTCAGACTTAATGAGCTTGAAGGCTTTGACGGAAAAGAACAGTATAGAATTTATTCCGCTGAAAATGTTTTTCTGGGTATCGCAAAAGCAGACACGGAAAATAATATTTTAAGAGTATTAAAAAACCTCAGTCAGGAGAGTGACGCTTAAATGACTGTTATTACCGAAAACAGTATTGCTGAACCGACTGCTGTTGCTCTGGGGATATTTGACGGAGTTCATGCCGGACATAAACTGATAATCAGAAAAGCCGTTAAGTGTTCTGAGAAAGGACTTGTTCCGGCAGTATTTACCTTCGATGTGGATTCAATATCCCAAAAACACGGGAAAGATTACGAATATATTTTCAGTGAAAATTATAAGCATAAAATACTTGAAAATATGGGCGTAAAATATACTTATTCTCCTAAAATGACAGATATCTGCAAAATGAACGGTGAGGAGTTTGCATACCGTATACTTTGCAGAAAAATGAATGCAAAAACAGTCATCTGCGGAGAAAATTTCCGTTTCGGAAAAAATGCGGCATGGGGAGTAACCGAACTTATGAAATTCGGTGAAAAATACGGCTTTGAGGTTATTGCTGAAAGTCTTACGGGTGAGAACGGTACTGCTTATTCTTCTGAGTATTTCAGAACTATGCTGAAAGAAGGCAAAGTAGACAAGCTTTATACTCTGGGTATGGGAATGTACGCCGTTTGTTCAGAAGTTGTGGACGGAAACCGTATCGGGCGAACCCTTGACTTCCCTACTATAAATCAGCAGTTCGGTGAAAAACAGCTTGTACCCAAAAGAGGAGTTTACAGTACGGTTACTCTTATTGACAATAAAACTTATAACTCGATAACAAATATAGGCGTAAAGCCTACCGTTGAAAAAGACATCAAACCTCTTGCAGAAACTCATATACTGGATTTCAGCGGAAATTTATACGGAAAAGAAATTGAAGTAAGATTTAATAAATTTATCAGAGACGAAAAAAAATTCAGCTCTCTTGATGAACTTAAAATCCAGATAAAAAAAGACATTGAATATGTCAGACAGCAGTCGGAAATGTCTGAACTGCATAGACTTTAAGGAAAGGATTGAATTGAAATGTCAGACGCAAAAAAAGTCAGAACCAGATTTGCACCAAGTCCTACGGGATATATGCATATAGGAAATCTGAGAACTGCTCTTTATACTTATCTTATTGCAAAGAAAAATAACGGAAGCTTCATTTTAAGAATCGAGGATACCGACCAGGAAAGATACGTTGAAGGAGCTGTTGACGTTATTTACAGTACCTTAAAAAAAGCGGGTCTTAAATGGGACGAGGGTCCTGACGTAGGCGGTGAATACGGTCCTTACGTTCAGTCTGAAAGAATGGGTATGTTCAAGGACTACGCTTTAAAGCTAGTTGAAAGCGGTCATGCATATTACTGCTTCTGCGACAAAGACAGACTTGACGAAGTCAGAAAAATTCAGGAGGCTTCACATATCGCTCCAATGTATGACAGGCACTGCCGCAATCTTTCAAAGGAAGAGATCGAGGAAAAGCTTGCTGCCGGAGTACCTTACGTTATAAGACAAAAAATGCCGCTTGAGGGTACTACAACATTCCATGATGAGATTTACGGCGATATCACTGTTGAAAATTCGACCCTCGACGACCAGATACTCATCAAGACGGACGGTATGCCGACCTACAACTTTGCAAACGTTGTAGACGACCATACCATGGGAATAACTCACGTTGTAAGAGGCAACGAATATCTTTCCTCAACTCCTAAATACAATCTGCTGTACGATGCATTCGGCTGGGACGTACCCGTTTATATTCACTGTTCCCCTGTTATGAAGGACCAGACTACAAAGCTTTCCAAGAGAAACGGCGATGCTTCGTTTGAAGATATAATCGCTAAGGGATTTCTTCCGGAAGCAGTCGTAAACTTTATCGCACTCTTAGGCTGGGCGCCAAAGGGCGAAGAGGAAATTTTCACTCTTGACGAGCTTGCCGAACATTTTGACATAAGCGGTATTTCAAAATCTCCGGCGATATTCGATCCTGTAAAGCTCAGAGCAGTAAATGCGGCACATATTAAAAGAATGACTCCGGAAAAGTTTTTAGAACACGTAACTCCTTATATAAGACAGTCAGTAAAAAGAGAAGACATTGATCTTCCTCTGCTGGCTTCAATACTCCAGACCAGAACGGAAGTTTTCAACGATGTTCCTGAAATGGTTGATTTTATTGATGAGCTTCCCGATTATGATAATTCAATGTACTGCCACAAAAAGATGAAAACAAATGAAGAGACCTCTCTTGAAGCTTTAAAGGCTGTACTGCCTGTTCTCGAGGCTCTTGAGGACTGGAACGTTGAAAGTATTCACAAAGCGCTCTTTGACCTTATTGCTAAACTTGAAGTAAAAAACGGCTGGCTTCTGTGGCCTGTACGTACTGCCGTTTCAGGCAAGCAGTTTACCCCCGGCGGCGGCGTCGAACTTTGTGCTGTTTTAGGAAAAGAAGAATCGCTTGCACGAATCCGCAAAGGTATAGAAAAGCTTTCATAATGTTTTCACTGTACTGTCACATTATATTACTATAATTATAATCTGCGGATAAGCCGCATAATATAAGGAGGTTATACTTTAAATGATAGAAGTCAGGAATCTCACTAAACACTATGGTGACAAAATAGCTGTAAATGATATCAGCTTTACGGTTGAGGACGGTGAAATTCTCGGTTTTTTAGGACCTAACGGCGCCGGAAAATCCACAACAATGAATATGCTGACGGGATATATCTCTTCAACTTCCGGTACGGCGCTTATCAACGGGATCGATATTTTAGACGATCCTATAAAAGCAAAGGCAAACATAGGTTATCTTCCGGAAATACCGCCCCTTTATATTGATATGACTGTAAAGTCTTATTTAAATTTTATTTTTGATCTGAAAAAATGCAAGCTGCCCAGAAAGGCGCATTTATCAGATATCTGCGAGCTTTGTAAAGTCACGGATGTAAAAGACCGTATTATAAAGCATCTTTCAAAGGGATACAAGCAGCGTGTAGGACTGGCTCAGGCATTGATCGGCAATCCGCCGGTTCTGGTACTGGACGAACCAACAGTAGGTCTTGATCCGAAACAGATAATAGAAATCCGTAATCTTATAAAAAAACTCGGAAGAACTCATACCGTTATTCTTTCATCGCACATACTTTCTGAAATCCAGGCGGTATGCGACAGGGTTATTATCATTAACAAGGGTGAAATTGCCGCAGACGATACTGCTGACAATCTTTCAAAGAAAATTTCAGCCGACCATCGTCTTATTGTCCGCATTGAAGGCAAAAAAGACGAGATTCTTTATGAACTCAGAAAAATCCCGGGTATAAAATATGTAAGAGCAGACATGGAACGAGAACCGGGAGTATATGAATATGAAATGGAAGCGGAGGAAGGTACCGATCTCCGCCGTGAAGTAAATAAGGTCGTTCAGGAGCACGGCTGGGCAATTCTGCTTATGAAGTCCAGCGAACTTACCCTTGAAGATATCTTCCTGAAAATCACTATGGGCGAGGGTATTGAACCGCATCTGAACAAACTTAAAGAAACGGACGGAGGTAAAAAGCAATGAGCGCAATTTTCAGACGAGAGCTTGGAGCATTTTTCACATCGGGTATAGCCTATGTATTTCTGGCTGTATTTTATCTTTTAGCAGGATTATTCTTTTACATGTATACCCTGTCGTCAAGCACAACTGATATGTCGGGAATGTTTTCAATGCTTTTTGCAGTAATAATTTTTCTGATTCCTATTCTTACCATGAAATCCTTCAGCGAAGAAAAGAAACAGAAAACCGAACAAGGACTTCTGACCGCTCCAGTAGGACTGGGAGGAATAGTTCTCGGAAAATACTTTGCTACAATTTTAATGTACATATTCGGAGTAAGTATTGTACTTATCTATGCTCTTATTATAAGCTATTTCGGTTCTGTTGACTGGGGAATCCTGTTTTCAAATTATCTGGCTCTGATTCTTTTGGGCGCTGCGTTTATCGCAATCGGAATGTTTATTTCCTCACTGACAGAAAATCAGGTGGTAGCGGCAGTAGGCGGCATTTGCAGTCTGTTGTTTTTATGCCTGGTTGATATTCTGACAAACTACATAAGCATTGATTTTATAACTGATTTCCTGAATTCAATTTCATTTTACAATAAGTACTATGAATTTACATGCGGAATATTCAATCTTTCAAGCGTACTGTTCTATATCAGTACTGCTGTAATATTCAATTTCCTGACTGTCAGGGTATTTGAAAAGAGACGCTGGAGTTAAGGAGGATAACAAAAATGAGTAAAGAAACAGCTAAAGAACCAAAGAAAAAAAAGTCTTTTAATAAAAAGAAACTGAAATACGGTTCTGTTGCAACTGTAATAACAGTCGTATTTATTGCCGTTATTGTCTTTATAAATCTGATCGCAGGTATTCTTACAGAAAGAAAGGGTCTGAAGCTTGACCTGACGCCGGAAAAATACTATGACATTTCACAGCAGACTATTGATTATGTAAGCTCAATAGATAAAGACGTCGAAATTGCCGTATTTGATAACGAATCAAATTACCACAGTAATACATATTATAAAATGGTTCTTGAAACTCTGAACAAATTAGTCCAGTATTCCGATCATATTACCTACAATTTTTATGATACAACCAAGAATCCCGACGCTGTAAATAAATATGCCGCTAACTATAACGGCACTATCTCAATGGATAATATAGTTATAGCCTCCGGTGACAGAGTTAAGGTACTGTCAGTAACCCAGGAGCTGTTTGCCTACACAACAAATTCATATTACGGTACCTCGGCTCTTTCCGGATATAAAGGCGAACAGGAGCTTTTGTCGGCGATTATGAGCGTTACAGACGCGAACCCCAAAACGGCGGCATTTATTACAAAATATAACGGTTCCGCAATTTTCGGAAGTGAAACGGTTTCTGCAATAACAACCTTTGCCGAGCTTATGACCAAAAACGGATACGAACTGGTATTTACCGATATTATTGCAGACGAAATTTCACCGGAGGATTACGACCTTGTGGTACTTCCGGCGCCCGCTACCGATATTCCGGAAGACAGTATAAAAAAGCTTGAAGATTTTCTCTATAACGGCGGAAACCTTGATAAAAACCTGATATATATTGCAGATACGTCACAGCGCAAAACTCCGAATATTGACGAATTCCTTGAAATCTGGGGAATTGAAGTGGGAGGAAATCAGGTCATTGAATCTGAAGATAAAATGACTCAGCAGGTTAACGTAGTAAGAAACACAATGGATATGAATCAGGCTCTTAAAGCTCCGATTGTAACAGCTTCCGACGAAACATTCAGTGAAGGACTGTCAAATACAAAGCTGCCGATAATAGCGCCTATGACACGAAACATTAATCTTCTTTTCGACGCCAATGTTGACAGAACTACAACAGCGCTTCTTTCAAGCTCTGAATCCTCTTTGCTCTATCCGCTGAATCTCACCGAAGCAGACGACAGCTCTCAGCTTGATTTAAACGGTGAATCATCAGAATCTGAGGATACAACTCAGGCAACAGAAGAAACTGAAGAATTTGACGCTTCAAATGCTGAAAAAGGTTCAAACGTAGTTATGGCACTTGCTACCAAGTCTAATACCGACAGCGAAAAGGTAACCCACACCAACAACATGCTGGTAATCGGCGGTGCGTCAATGATCGATACACGCCTTACAACAGGTTCAACTTATAATAATGCTGAATTTATTATGAACGCCGTAAATAAAATCTGCGGCAAGGAAAATTCAGTAATTATAGCCGAAAAGAATCTTGGTTCTGAAACAATTGATATTACCGTTTCACAAGCTGCCGCAATCCGCAGAGTTGTAATGTTTGTAATACCTATTATAGTAGTAATATGCGGTATTGTTGTATTTATAAGGAGAAGAAACCGATGAAAAAAAATATCAAAGCCGTGCTGGCATGTACTGCCGCACTGGCAGTTGCCGGCAGCGTATATGCAGTTCTGATGCTTACAGGAGCCAACGAAGATTCTGGAAATTCTTCCACTTCATCAATTGCTGAAAATTCTATATCTGTTCCCACAGAACTGTTCAGCTTTGAAAAAGCTGATATAATATCAGTTTCCGCTGAAAATGCCGGTGGCGGCTTTGAAGCACTTCCCGTCGGCAAGCCGGCTGAGGACGGTACGGTAACGCTTACGATAAAAGGTCTTGAGGATCTTGATATAAATTATACCCTGACTTCCTCAATTTTAAACAGTTCTGCGGCTTTATCGTCAGAATCGACCGTGGAAGAAAATGCATCAGATTTAGACAAATACGGTCTGACTAATCCTCAGGCAAAGGTTACTGTCAAATCAAACGCTGAAACCAAAACGCTTCTTATAGGAAACGAATCCCCTGAAAGCGGTAAAACATATTGTATGGCTGAGGGTGAAAATACAGTTTATCTGGTTTCCACTTCAAACGTAAGCGTATTTGCAAATTCAGCAACTTCCTTTGTATCGACAACTCTTCTGGCAAACTCCTCCGACGGAAATAATCCCACGGTAGATACAGTTTCTATAAGCCGCAGCGATCTGGATTATGATATTGTTCTGGAATATGATAAATCTACCGATGACGACGATACTAAGAGCGGTACTCTTTCGACTCATTATATGACAAAGCCTGTATTTGCATATCTTGACGTTGAAAAATCCCAGAACGCAGTAAACGGATTTTTCGGACTCAGCGCTTATTCGGTAATAGCCGCACATCCGTCAGAAACAGAAATCAAATCGGCAGGTCTCGACGATCCTTTCTGTACAGTTAAAATGAAAACTCAGGACGGCGACAGCTATACGTTAAAGCTTGGAAATGAAATGGACATTGACGGCGTAAAATATTATCCTGCAATGTTCAATGATAACGATGTAATATATGCTGTCAGCAAAGAAAATTTATGCTGGGCAGACCTTCAGCCGGGAGATATCACTTCAAAAATGGTATTCGGTACTCTTGTTTGGGATATCGGCAAGCTTGATATAAGCGTTCAAGGCGGCGAAACGGTAAGTTTTGAAGGCAGCGGAACTTCCGAAGATGATTACAAGGCAGTTAAGAACGGTGTTGAATGCGATACGGAAAGATTCCGTACCTTCTATACGTTCCTGCTTAAAACTTCAGCCGAAGAGTTTATAATTGATGAAGAACCCCAGGGAGAACCTATGGTTACAGTTTATCTTGAAACCCAGGACGGCAATACAAAGCAGACTGTTGAATTCTACAAGTCCGAAGGCAAAAAAACACTTATTAGTGTAAACGGTGTACCGTGTTTCAAATGCCGTACCGCATATGTCGATCTGCTGATCGAAAATCTGTCCAAGTTTGACACAAGCGAAGAATTTATTATGAACTGGTAACGTAATGCGACAAAAATTACGTAAGAACTTTGATATAATTAAAATAATGTATACAAAAGGAGGGTTACAATGGATAAAAGCTTTTTTACATACAAGGGATTTCCTCTTGTAAGACATGAAGATGTTATATATTACGGCAATATGTCGGATGATTATGTCGTAATGCTGAAAATTCTTAATAAAAAGAAAGTACATGATATAGATGTCGCAAGCAAAATAAAAGTATATCAGATGTCTACCGACCTGACGCTGCCGCCTAATCAGGCAGTTACTAAAACAAGCGAAAAAGAAAGTCTGTACGAGGCTTTGGATCTCGCAAATGCATGGCTTTCAAGAACTGCTAAACATTAAAAAAAAGGACGCTTAAAAAGCGTCCTTACTTTTTTGAAAAAAAGTAAGCAAAAAACTTTTATGCCGAATTTTATTGACTTGATTTT
>OCPR01000529.1_pt1 | contig 44264 bp, 39 predicted proteins | sample 1538611 | NCBI WGS metagenome assembly OCPR01 (sample SAMN04571711, study PRJEB22368) | human gut metagenome | biome: human gut; material: stool | host: Homo sapiens | place: Luxembourg | collected 2012-09-28
GCAAGCCGAGAATGTAGTGGGTCATTTCAACTTGTATCAACATTTCGGAGATGAGCCTGCCTTAGGCACAGCCTATACATGCTGGAAATTCATTCAGCGTTATTTGATCGACAAGGAACAAGGGGAATGGCATTGGAGCGTATCGCTCGATCACGAGATCAATCGCAAGGATGACAAGGCCGGTTTCTGGAAATGTCCCTATCACAACGGACGGATGTGTATGGAGATTATCGAACGACTTGCCGGCGAATAACCGTCCGGCAGACCGCCTGCCGGCTCTTTTTTATCAGATTAACAACCGTCGGAAGCTTCCGACATCAAAAAAACAAGCGATATGAACAAATTCTATTGGATGGTGATAGGCCTCCTTCTCGGTTTGGTGAACCTCCGGGCCGAGATCAAGCTGCCAGCTTTGGTAAGCGACAACATGGTACTCCAACAAGCCACTAAAGTACGGCTCTGGGGAAATGCAACCCCAAATTCAAGCCTGAAAGTCCGTAGTTCTTGGGACAATACGGAATACACGGCCCAAGTAAACGATCAAGGCAGATGGGAAATCTGGGTTCAGACGCCCTCGGCCAGTTTCGAAAAGCAACAGTTAACATTAGAGAATGGACAAGACAAGATTGTCTTGCATGATCTTCTGATCGGCGAGGTATGGTTCGGTTCCGGCCAATCCAATATGGAAATGCCATTAAGAGGTTTCTGGCACTGCCCTATCGAGGGAGGAAACCACGCTATCGCTACATCCGGGAAATATAAGAACTCGATCCGTTACGCTACGATCCAACGGGTCGGATCCTTGGAACCGAAAGATTATCCGGTAGGTGGCGAATGGAAAGTATGTGATCCGCGAAACGCCCCGGAGTTCGGAGCTACCGCCTATTTCTTCGCGACCCTATTGACCGAGGTATTGAATGTCCCGGTAGGTATCATCAATTGTAGCTGGGGCGGTTCCACGGTTGAAGGTTGGTTGCCCAAAGACATCCTGCGGAATTATAGCGATATCGATCTATCCTTAGCGGGTAACGATGAGAAAATCCATCCGATGCTACAACCCATGATCATGTATAACGGAATGCTGAAACCGGCCAGCAAATATACGGTCAGAGGTTTCCTATGGTATCAAGGAGAGTCAAATGTCGGACACCCGGACTACGCTAAACGCCTAGCGACAATGGTAGAACATTGGAGAGGATTATGGGGACAAGAAGAATTACCTTTCTATCTGGTAGAAATCGCCCCTTACGAATATGGAGAAGGAGACCAAGCTGCGTACCTTCGTGAAGAGCAATACAAAGCTACCCGGTTGATCCCCAATAGCGGTATTGTTTCCACGAACGATCTGGTACAGGATTACGAGAAACGGCAAATACACCCCAAAGAAAAACAAAAGATCGGTGAGCGTCTTTGTTATATGGCTCTAAACAAAACCTATGGTTATACAACCATCGCTTGTGAGGGCCCCCAATACGATCATATGGAAGTAGATAAAGATAAAATCATTCTTTTTTTCAAGAATGCGGAAGATGGCTTCAATCGAGATAACGGGATCATAGGCTTCGAGATAGCCGGAAAAGACATGCGTTTCCACAAGGCTAACGCAACTATAGACGCTAACAAAAAAACCGTTATTATCTCAGCTCCAGACGTAAAAGCCCCAATAGCCGTTCGTTATGGCTTCCGGAATTTCCAAATTGGCAACTTGCAAAACGTACAAGGATTACCGGTGCTTCCATTCCGCACGGATAAATAAAACGACTAAGAAAATAAAATACAATACGTTATAATATTCAAGCTTGTTCACACGTAATGTCTTATTTTCATCTGTAAGACGTATTTAGTTTTTATTTCATTCTATTGTGATAATAGAAATTACCCTCCTAAAGTATTAGTGAACTTAATTCTTCCCATAAAAAAATGGGAGATCTTATTTTACAAGGAATCAGAGACCTCCTCTGATTCCTATTTATTTTTCATTCATATCATAATGTATACAAAAAATGATAGTTTGTATACAGACCATACTAATACATTGCGCTTTTTTTGCATCTAGATTTACTGAAGGGGGAAATATTTGTATAACAAACTAAATAACAATAATTTTATGAACAAGCTTATTAACAGAATTTCTCCGGAAACATCTGAAAACCGAATCTTACACGCTGGCTTTAGTATCATATTGATGTCAGAGGAAATAACACAAACCTTATCTGGTTTATCCAGCGATATGATTATTTTTATCTTAAGCGGATCCATAACTATATATTCCACTAAAGAAGAAAAGAAAACAATCGGTGAACAGTATATGATCTTTCTAAGATCATTTGAAAATTACACATATGATATCACACTAGGTTCAAAAATCATCATTTTCTTTTTTGACAGTTTAACGATGAATGAGTTACCGTATTACCAACATCCGTACGGAATATTACCTCAACCTATCTCTAAGTGGATAGAACTGAAAATAGTGGAACCTTTATACGGTTTTCTAGAACTTGTCGGACAATATCTTGAAAATAATTTCCTGAACTACCCTTTGTATGAATTAAAGAGAACGGAATTATTCTACTTACTGAAAAAGCTTTATAGAAAAGAGGAATTAGACTACTTTTTCTATTTATCAAGTACGCATTCAGCAGAGTTTGAGAGACTCATCGCCGAGAATTATATAAAAGCTAAAACAGTAACAGATCTAGCTCAAATGATAGGTTACGGAGTAAATTCCTTTCGGATGAAGTTTAAAAAAGTTTTCGGTATTCCAGCCTACGAATGGCTGATGCAAGAGAAATCCAAACGACTATTGGTCGCCATAGCTAACAGCGAGGATGATTTTAAGAATATAATAGATGAATTCGATTTCTCCTCGCATTCGCATTTCTACAAATTTTGCAAGGCACGCTTTGGATATAGTCCCACGGAGCTAAGGAAAAAACTTAAATCATTGTAAAAAACACCCCCTATCAGAATATACATTTAAATTGTCAAGTTGTATAACTCCTAATAAGTTATACTCATTTATCTTTGCCTCATTGATTTTAGACACCTATCCGTATGGATGATCTAATAAAAGATAGTGTATAATGACCACCATATTTTTTTATGTTTTACTATTCCAAATTAAAGACTGGGATAAAATTTGTGAAGAAGAGGGTAAAATGACATCGCCGATAATTTGCTATATTTTGCTAGGGGTTATCTTATTCATAATCTTGATGCGTATACTTTCCATATTGCAGTTTTTGCGATTGAAGCGGAAGGTAAAGAAACGTATTTCCCCGAAACACGATAAACCTTCCTGTAAATAAAGCCTCTACCCGCTTACATTCATTAATAATTAACGGAAGAACCAATTCGCTTCTTTCTATGTTTATATAAAAAAAGCGTTTAGATCATGGGCTTCAACATTCCTTACACAGACAAAAATCGGGTCGTAATTATCGGGGGCGGATTTGGGGGGTTAAAACTAGCTGAGAAATTGAAAAAGAGCAAGTTTCAAGTAGTCTTAATCGACAAGAACAACTATCACCAGTTTCCTCCCCTGCTTTATCAAGTAGCGTCCTCCGGCTTAGAATATAATGAAATATCCTTTCCATATCGAAAGATATTCCAGAAGAGAAAGAACTTTTACTTCCGGTTGGCAGAGGTCTATGGCGTCAATCCGAAAGGGCATACCATTCAAACCTCCATCGGCGAATTGGAATATGATTATCTTGTAATCGCCGCTGGAACTATCACCAACTTCTTTGGAAACAAAACGATCGAGGAACAGTCTCTACCCATGAAAACGGTAGAAGAGGCGTTAGCTTTACGAGACACCTTATTAATTAATTTAGAGAAAGCGACTACTTGTACGGACCCGGACGAGAAGCAAGCTTTGCTAAATATAGTTGTTGTAGGTGGAGGGGCTACAGGTGTAGAAGTATCCGGCGCCTTATCCGAGATGAAACGGTTTGTTTTGCCGAAAGACTATCCGGATCTAGGAAACTTTCATATGAATATCTATCTGATAGAAGGGTCCTCTAAATTACTAGGGGCCATGTCTCCGGAAGCCTCCTCCAACGCTAAACGCTTCCTTGAGGATATGGGCGTTAACATCATTCTTCAGAAGCGTGTCGTGGACTATAAGGATGGGGACGTTTTCTTAGATGACGGACAAACCATACCCACTAGGACCTTACTTTGGGTAAGTGGTGTGAAAGCGGTGCATTTCGATCATATCGAAGGAGAACTCTTGACCCGGGGGGAACGGATTATCGTCAATGAATGTAATCAAGTAAAAGGCTTATCCAATATATTCGCCATAGGAGATGTCTGCTGGATGGCAGAACCGGATTACCCGAACGGACATCCGCAAGTCGCTCAGGTAGCGATTCAGCAAGGTGAGTTATTAGCCGAAAATCTACAACGGATCGAGGCTCTAAAAAAACCGAGACCTTTCCATTATAAGAATTTAGGAACTTTAGCTACTGTCGGCAGGAATAAAGCGGTTGCCGATTTAAATAAGGTGAAATTACATGGATTTACGGCATGGTTGGTTTGGATGCTCGTACATTTACGTTCCATCTTAGGAATCAAGAATAAGCTAATTGTACTGATCGACTGGATCTGGAATTATTTCACGTACGACCGTTCCATGCGTTTCATCTTGTTCATCCAAAAGCACAAACAAGATGGAACACAGGGCACGGAACCTACTTTATAAACTATAAGTCAACGTAAGCCAAGCTACCCGGGCATCACGATTGCGCTTTTGCGTCATTTCTAAGTTCGGGGCATCAATAATCGTTGTTTCTTCTAAACTATCGAATATATTGTTGATACTTAAGTTCGCGCATAATTTACGATTGAGGAAATATTGAGAGAGACCGGCATTTACGCTATAACGGCCTTTGATCTTACCTTGAGGCGTAAGCTGGTCGGAAACGTAGAAGCCGTCTACCTGAAAATCCGTAGTCGGCGTAATACTTACGTTTACATTCCCCTTCACATCCCAGCAAACCAAGGATTTCTTCTCGTCATAGCCTATCGTACGCCCATCGATCTCGTCCCGATAGATATCCCCGGAGAAACCGACCGTCAAGATACGTACCGGATTCCAGCTACCGGACAAGTCGGCTCCGACTGCTTGGCTATGTCCGATATTCTCTTTCTTCCAAACCGTCTCGTCATTTACTTGGCTAGCGGTTTCCATGATACGATTCGTACGATTCCGGTAATAAATAGCCGGAGTCAAACGGAGACGAGGAGCCGAGAACTGATATCCTAGCTCTACGTTATGGATAAACTCATCCTTCAAGTCCGGATTCCCCTGTATGATATGGGTAGGATCACTGTTATTCAAGAAAGAGCACAAATAGCTGCCATTCGGACGAATCGCCCGTTGCTGATAACTCAAGCTTAAGCGATTGCTCTTATTCACCTCATAAGTAAAACGGGAACGAGGATACAAATGAAAACGGGAACTCTTGTTCTCTTTGCCTTTTATCCCCTGCCAATAAGGATCGTTGATCCAAGAAGGGCTAAACTCATCCATCTTAAAATGACTAAATTCCGCCTGTATCCCTATCTCCGCGTTAAAAGCGCCCCAATTCTTAACCACGTCCGCATAGATCAAATTCAGATAACGGTTGAAATCGTAATTATACGATTTCGCCGGACTTAACTCAAAACTACCGTCAACCTTATCAAAAGCAGCCGTCAGATAATCCTCGTTTCGCACACGACCTATATAACCAAGCTTGAAATCCCAACCATCGATCTCCTGCCCATATCCAAATCCCCAGAAATAATTATGTTTCGTATGGTCGATAGATTGGTTATCCTCCGAGACGATATTCCCGTTTTGAGGATTCTCATTCTTGAAATCATTATCCTCATCATACGAGAAATTATTATAGTTGAATACGGTATAAAAACCTTGATTCTCCGAAATCTCATGGTTCCAATACGCTTCGGCGGCATAAGCTTCCTGGCGCTGGTCGTTATACCGGTTACGGATCACATACTTCATTTGCTCCCCTTTCGGGTTGAATACCCGGTTGTTAATGCGTCCATACCGGCTATAATCCATCAAATGATACAGGCCATGCACGGTGATCCGGTCTTTCGCGGAAAGATCATAGTCTACTTTCATATCCGCCACATGTACGTCCGGACGAGCCGTGGCATTATTATTCATCTCCGTCCGGTTTTTAGCGGTCGCGGTCGATTTGCTGAAAGATCGTTCCCGGTATTCCCTCCTATAATTGTATTTCGCATTGATATGGAATTTTCCGGGATGCAAATTCAATACCGCTCCTGCGTTATATCGCTCATTCCATCCCGCCCCAAGCGTAACATATAGAGGGGAATCTCCCGTTCCATACATACGAGGCACCAGATTGAGTATGCCCGCGTCACCATCCGGCACCGCATTAATCGGAGGAAATGCCCCTAATGAGATCTGGTTAAAGAACAGGGCGGGAAGTTGGATCAGCACGTCACCGCTATATTCTTCCAGCAAACCGTAAGGAACTCCATCGACAAGCATCCCGACATTACCGGAGCCCCTGTATGTAACGGCTCCTTCCATATCGGTAATGACAGAAGGCAATTGGCGAAAAGCATCCGCCGTCGTATTGGTAACGCTACTCAAGTTATTATCTACCCGCAAGATTTTCATCCCACCCCTCTCGCTCAACCCGGCGAAACGGGTACCCTGAATCTCTATATTCCGAATCGTAAGCGTCGTATCGGCAGGAGTCTGCGAGAATACCGGCATAGCCAATAGAGCGGCCAATGGAAGAAGTAAAATTTGTCTCATATCATTATCTATGGTTTATAAACAAAAAAAGTCTGTATGTTCAACGCATACAGACTGTCCTCAAAACTCGTTTACTGATTATTATTCAGCAGGAGCAGCTTCTACGGCAACAGAGTCAGTAACCTCGACAGCTACAGAATCAGTAGCGGCAGCATCCTCTTCTACTACAGGAGCTTCCTCAACTACAGTAGCCTCTTCTGTTTCAGCAACAGATTCGGTAGATTCAGCAGATTTGTTGCCACAAGATGCGAATGATACAGCTGCGATAACAGCAGCAAATGCAACTAACTTTTTCATTTTGTTCTTAATTTAAACGGTCTATAATATCTTGTTGTTGTAAAACGATGCAAATGTATGTATTAATCATATATGTTGTACAACATAAGACGTTTTTTTTTGAATTATTTTCTACCGCTTTTACAATATGCTGAATATTAGCTGCGTTTGCTTTCTATTTATTTATCAATAATTACTGTACAGGTAACGCTTAATACTTTTCTTCGGTGTTTTCTCAAATTCTGTCGGATACAATTGTATCTCCGAGATCGTTTCGTAAGGAGCCAAGAGCTTGTTCAACTCTATCCTATTTTGTTCCATGATAACTGGAAGATCCGTATGCGAGATACCCGTACTATCCACCGTATCGTAATCCGGATACACCATCCCGATCAATTTCCCGTTTTTCTCCACGACCAAACTCTCCATCACGAATGGCAAATTGTTCAATTTGGATTCAATCTCTTCCGGATAAATATTTTGTCCGCTAGCGCCCAAGATCATCGTCTTGCTACGTCCACGTATAAAAATACGGTTGTCATGATCGATCGTACCCAAATCACCCGTCCTTAGCCAGCCATCTTCCGTGAAGACATTTTGGGTTGCCTCATCATTCTTATAATAGCCTTTCATTACGTTCTCGCCCGATACTTGAATCTCGCCTACCTTATTATAAGGGTCTTCCGAATCGATACGGACTTTCATGATCCCTTTCAATATCTGTCCGCAAGAACCGGGCACATACTCATTATTATGGTCATAACTGATCAACGGGCCACATTCCGTCATACCATAACCGATCGTGAACGGGAATTTGATCTTATACAAGAAATCCGTTACTTCTTGATTCATGGCGGCGCCCCCCACGATCACTTCACGGAAACGTCCTCCCAAGGCATCCACCAAATGTTTGCGGATCTGGGCATAGATACGTGAATCCAACAGTGGGATATTCAAAGCCAACTTCAAGGTTCGCTTATTCAACTGAGGAAGGATCATCTTCTTATAGATCTTCTCCAAAATCAGGGGAACCATCAAGATCAAGTTCGGCTTCACCTCCTCGAATGCCTTTAATAAGATCTTAGGAGACGGCACCTTACCCAATAAATAGACATGCACACCGAATGCCATGGGTACCAATAAATTGAAAGCGCAACTATAGGCATGGGCCAGAGGCAGGAAACATAACTCACGTTCACCCCGGAACAATAGATCCAGTGTCCGGGCATACGTCACGTTTCCGGCTAAATTATTCCCCGTCAACATAACCCCTTTGCTAAATCCGGTCGTACCCGATGTATAGTTGATCTCTACCACCTTATCATTATCCAGCTCAGCGTATTTGATATCCTCTTGGGTGAAGCCATCCGGATATTTCTCGGTCATCTTCTCATCCAGCGATTTCATCAACTTCTGGATATTCTCTCCATCCCGTTGATGCAAGCAACGATAATCGGAAAGAGAGAATACGCCGCGAACCTCCTCGATCTTATCTTCCTCCAAAGAATCCCAAATCCGGTCGCTAACGAACAAAAAGACAGATTCCGAGTGATTAATAATATGATGTACATCATTCGGATTAAAGTCCTGAAGAATAGGCACGATAATCGCCCCATAAGTAACAACCGCCATATAAGCGATGCACCAACGGGAGCTGTCTTTACCGATCAACGCGATCTTGTCTCCACGACGGACTTGGCACTCATGGAATAAAAGATGAATACGTGCGATCTCCGTTGCTACATCACCGAAAGTAAAGGTTTTACTTTTCCCGTAATCCGTTAATGCCGGCAAGGCCCAGTTTTCCTTGAAACTCTCCTCGTAAATCTTAATGAAATTCTCTTTGATCATAGCACACTTTTGTGAAATTCGCGTAAAAGTAAAAACAAATCCTTACTTTTGCCATGATATAACCTATAAATTTAAAATAAGAATGAAAAGAATCACTCTCGCATGGGCATTGACCCTCTGTAGTTTTATTACATTTATCGCCTGTTCATCCCCAGATGTTGGAGAAAGAAGCGTAAGTATTATCCCCGCTCCGGCCCAAATGACAGTAGGCGAAGGTACATTCACGATCCATCCCGGCATCGAGATCGGTTATGCGGACGAATCCTTAAAGGGTATGGGCGAGTTGCTATCCAACGAGATAGAAAAGCTATCCGGCATCAAGCTGGCTTCCGCCTCAGACAAAGAATCGAATTGCATCATCTTCCTCGAGTTGACAGATCCGAAAGAGTTCGCCGACCTGCCAAAAGCTTATGGATTGAGTCCGAAAGATAGTGTCCCCGTAGATGAGTCTTACTCCCTCTCCATCCAAAAGAGAAACATCTACATCAAGGCCACTACCCTAGAAGGTATCTATCGAGGTATCACTACCTTGAAACAAATCGTGGGTGGTAATCTACAACCCGGAGGCGAGAAGATTTATCTACCGCTACTGGAAGTGAAGGACTCACCTCGTTTCGCTTGGCGTGGGCTTTCTTTCGATGTATCTCGTTGCTTCTTCGATCCCGAGGAAGTGAAACAAGTGATCGATATGATCGCCTTATATAAGATGAACGTACTGCATATGCATCTTTCCGATAACCAAGGCTGGCGTATCGAGATCAAGAAATATCCCGAGCTAGCGGAAATAGGAGGTCAACTTCCCAACAACGGGAGAAAAGGAGGCTATTATACGCAAGAGGAATTCAAGGATCTCGTTAATTACGCAAAAGAACGCTTCATCACGATCATCCCGGAAGTAGATATCCCGGGGCATACAGCTGCCATATTCGCCGCTTATCCGGACTTTAAGAACGCTGTCAAATTCAAGACCAATGTTAACATCCCGGGACAGGCCTTCAATGCCCTCGACGTAGATGATCCGAAAGCGATGCAATTTACGGAGGATGTTATCGCGGAGCTAGCCGCTTTAGCACCCGGAAACTACATTCATATCGGAGGTGACGAGGCGATCGGCTTACCCCATGATAAGTTCGTCCGTTTTATAAATAAGACACGGGAAATCGTATTGAAGAATGGAAAGAAAATGGTCGGCTGGCAAGAAACCGCCCGTGCGGATATCTCGGAAGGCGATGTCATCCAGCACTGGATTTATCTGAAGCAAAAAAACGAGGACTCTTCTAAGAAAAAAGATAATATACCTGCCGAATATAAAGAGATCATGGCCTTATTCGCAGAATTCATGAAAGAGGCACCAAAAGATCCGGGTCTTGGGATATCCAAAAAAGCGAAAGTGATTCTCTCGCCGAGCGGTTACGTTTATCTGGACCATAAATATCTGGAACCAAGTGCGGACTCCACCCAAAACGCGGAGCAAGAACGTTTAGGTATGGCCGCCTACGAGAAACAAACGATCCAAGAAATGTACGACTGGGACCCGATGACCTTCAACCCGACTGTAGAGAATCCTCAAAAAGATGTAGCGGGTATAGAAGCCGCTATCTGGTGCGAGACGATCACCAATTTCAGAGATCTGCAATTCCTGTTAATGCCCCGTTTGGCAGGTGTCGCCGAAAAAGGTTGGTCCAAAGTAGAGAACACACATTGGGACGAATATAAAGTAAGACTTGGTGCGCAAGCCCCCTTATGGGAAAAGGCCGATTGGAACTATTTTAAATCATCCTTAGTGGATTGGAAATAACAGTACAAAATCTTCATAATATTACGAATATTTCGAAACAAATTAAATATCTTTGTCCTATCAACTTTAGGACAAAGATATTTTTATGAATAAATGGCTTATTATATTTGCGATATTACTAACCGCCTGTACCGGCACAAGCGAGAAATCAGAGGAATGTATAACAATTGACCTAGCAACTGTTTTTGACCATCAGCCTCAAGAAGTAGCCTTAAAGAAATGGGCGAAATCCATCCAATTCATCCCTCTGCAAACGAATGACTCAATCTTGATCAAATACATCTCCCGCATTATTAAACATGGCGATAAGCTATTGGTACAGCATGATAACAGAGCTTCCGTTTTCGACTTGGCAGGAAAATATTTATACGATATCGGCAAACAAGGAGGAGGTCCGGATGAGTTTAGTCGTATATCCGGACTAGAACCTCATGATCATCTTATTTATATAAAAGATAGCCCCACTCGGATAAAGATATACGATTGGCAAGGGAAATTCCACCAAACCATTCAAATTCCGGATAAGAACATCCGGGGATTTTATCCCCTCCCTAAGACGAACGTTATCCTAGGTCACGTACCCAACCTCTCTGGCAACGCACCCATTCGGTTCTATTTTTGCCAAGATATAGTCATATCGGATAGCATACCTTACTATAAATCTTATACAGAACCTCCTTTCGTCATGACATTTACCTATGAGTTCCGTCCTTTCGACGGAAATAAGATTGCCGCATTTAAGGAGTTGTTCTGCGATACGATATTTAAAGTTTCCAACGACATGAAGCTAACTCCTTATGCCGTCCTCGATCTAGGTAAATACCGAACACCCGAGGAACTCCGTTATAATATCACGATAGACGATATAAAAAACGACCTGTTCAGGACAAAGACAATCCCTGTCATACCCGGGCAAATCGGAGACCGGCTCTATATGCATAACTTCTCTGATAAAGATACCTATACATTATATTATGATATAGCGGAGAAGCAATTAGCCTATGTACAATTCATATACCCGGAAAACTCATTTGAACTTCCCGAAGAAGCCTATTTCACTCCCAAATACATCTCAAACGACAACCGTTACCTAATCGACTGGGAGCAACCCGAGAATGATAACAATCCGGTATTAATCTTAGTGGAACCCTAGTTGCCGTATTTCCTCTATCGGCACAATAAACAAAACAAGGCCGCAGCAAGGACTATTCGATAACAAGTCTTCATAAATAATGTTGCTTGACTGTATCTATTCCTTAGTTCACGGCATGGTTTTTACAGACCACGTCATGGTTTATACAGACCACGACGTGAATCGCACAAACCACGCCGTGGTTTGTAGAATATATCCAATAGCAAAAAAGAATAGATAAGCTTCCGGAAAACTATTTATGCAATAGTAATGAGTTTTTAAGTCCATCTCAATCCGAACTCTTTACTAATCCGGGCTTAATTAGTACCTTTGCACTCTAACTAAATCGAAAATGATAGATCAGACCGTATTTAACAATAAAAAGGCCGCTTATTATACGCTGGGTTGCAAACTAAATTTTGCGGAGACCTCTACCATTGGAAAGCTATTAGCCGAACAAGGGGTACGCAAGGTGCGCCCCGGTGAAAAAGCGGATATATGCGTGGTGAATACTTGCTCCGTAACGGAACTAGCCGACAAGAAATGCCGGCAAGCGATTCGCCGGATCGGTAAACAACACCCCGGTGCCTTTATCGTGGTGACCGGTTGCTACGCACAGTTGAAGCCGGAGGAAGTCTCCCATATAGAAGGCGTTGACTTGGTTCTTGGCGCCGAACAGAAATTAGAGATCCTTCAATATCTGGAGAACCTAGAGAAGAAAGAAAATGGTGGAGCGGTTATCGCCTCACAAAGCAAGGATATACGTTCCTTCTCCCCTTCCTGCTCGGCGGACGACCGTACCCGTCATTTCTTGAAAGTACAAGACGGATGCGATTATTATTGCTCTTATTGCACCATACCCTTCGCCCGCGGAAGAAGCCGGAACGGGACGATCGCCAGCATGGTGGAACAGGCGCAGGAAGTCGCACGTAAAGGAGGCAAGGAGATCGTATTGACAGGCGTGAATATCGGGGACTTCGGCAAAAGTACCGACGAGACCTTTATCGACTTAATCCGGGCTTTGGATGAGGTAGATGGAATCGTACGCTATCGTATCTCTTCCATCGAGCCGAATCTGATTACCGACGAGGCAATAGACTTCGTGGCTCACAGCAAACGTTTCGCTCCTCATTTCCATATCCCTTTACAAAGCGGCAGCGATGCTGTCTTGCAATTAATGCGCCGCCGTTACGACACCGCTCTTTTCCGTCATAAGATCGAAAAGATCAAGGAAGTAATGCCGCATGCTTTTATCGGTGTAGACGTAATTGTTGGAACCCGTGGCGAGACAGACGAGTACTTCGAGGAGGCACGCCAATTCATAGGCAGTTTGGATATAAGCCAACTTCACGTGTTCAGCTATTCGGAACGCCCCGGAACCCAAGCGTTGAAGATCGATCACGTGGTAGATCCGAAGACCAAGCATGCACGCAGCCAACAACTCTTGGATATCTCGGATCGGAAACTACATGCCTTTTATGAGGCCCATATCGGACAGGAAGCGAATGTCTTATTCGAGCATACCAAGAAAGACGGCAAGATGCACGGTTTCACCGAGAACTATATAAAGGTAGAAATCCCTTATGATGCCGCTTTGGTCAATGAGACCCGCAAAGTCGTACTAGGCGGCTGGAATGAGGATCGCACCGCATTAATAGTCAACAATCAATCATCAACCGTCAACTAAGATGTGGGATAAAATACAATATGCCTTTCTTTATAGCTGGGTAAAAGTACACGCCTTACTTCCCATGCGAGCTTTATACGTGTTATCAGACATCCTATATGTCCTTATCTATAAGATAGCCGGATACCGGGTAAAAGTAGTGCGCCGTAATATAACCGCCTCTTTCCCGGATAAATCCAAGGCAGAATTACGCCAATTAGAACGTCGGTTCTATCATCATTTCGCCGATTATATCGTAGAAACGATTAAACTAGCCCATATCTCTCTGGATGAGATACAACAGCGAGCCTATCTGAGGAACCCGGAATTGGTTGACCAACTTATGGCGAAAGGCCATACTTGCTTCATCCTCACGATGGGGCATTATGGCAATTGGGAATGGTTCTCCGGCTCGACCACCCGTTTCGAGGACTCACGTATCTATCAGATATACCGCCCGTTAAACAACAAGGCTTTTGATAAGCTATTCGCCAACCTCAGGACGCAATTCGGTTCTTTCGGCATCAAGAAAAACGATACGATACGGGATATCATCAAGTTAAAACAAGACAAGACCCGCTCAGTCGTCATCTTCTTGGCGGACCAGACACCCAGCAAGGCGAACCTGCATTATTGGACCGAGTTCCTTCATCAAGATACGGCCATATTAACCGGTCCGGAGCGTATCGCACGCAAACTGAACCTGCCTGTAATCTTCCTCGATACCCAAAAGGCAAAAAGAGGATATTACACCGTAGACATGAAGCTGATTACGGAGAATCCAAAAGAGACTCCGGAGAATTACATCACCGAGCGATACGCACGACTTTTAGAGAAAATGATCTTGCGTGATCCGGCCTACTGGCTATGGACCCATAAACGTTGGAAACATAAACACGAGCAGCAAGGATGAAAAAAGTAGCGATTGTCATCTTAAACTGGAACGGAAGAAAGCTAATGGAGGAATTCCTTCCTTCCGTCGTATCCAACTCTCCGGAATGGGCGGAGGTTATCGTAGCAGATAACGGTTCTACCGATGACTCGATCGAGATGTTGAAAGCAAAATTCCCCACGGTCAGCATTATCTGCCTCGACCGGAACTACGGATTTGCCGAAGGATATAATCAAGCGCTCAAAAGGCTCGACCATGAATATTGCGTTTTATTAAACAGCGACGTAGAAGTTACTCCCAATTGGTTAGATGCCCCGATTGCCATTCTCGACTCTGATCCGTCAATCGCTTGTGTCCAACCCAAAATACGGGCTCAACGAAATAAAGAATACTTCGAGTATGCGGGTGCGGCCGGAGGATACATTGATAAATACGGCTATCCATTTTGTCGGGGGAGAATCTTGCATATCGTGGAAAAGGACGAGGGGCAATACGACACTCCCGCCGATATCTTATGGGCGACAGGAGCCTGCTTATTCGTTCGTACGGCTACGTATAAGGAAGTTGGGGGATTGGATGCCGGATTCTTCGCACATCAAGAGGAGGTCGATATGTGTTGGCGTTTACGTTCCCGGGGATATCGGTTGATATGCGTCCCACAATCCATCGTTTACCATGTCGGTGGAGCCACCTTGAACGCGGAAAGTCCCCGCAAGACCTTCCTCAATTTCCGGAATAGTTTGCTGATGCTTTATAAGAACTCCCGGGAAGCTGATTTAAAGCATGTGATGCGCATTCGCTTTTGGCTGGACTATATCGCCGCCGCTAAGTTTCTGATGGAAGGTCATATCCAAAATGCGAAAGCGGTTTATGAGGCACGGAAAGCCTATCACCAGCTGAAGCCGGAATATGCGCCCAAGCGTAAAGAGAATCTGGAGAAAAGTACACTGAGCACCATCCCGGAACTTATGCGGGACAGTTTAATTCTGGTATTTTATCTAAAAGGGAAGAGGACATTCAAAGCGATAAAGGATAGACGATAAAGAAACCGGCCTTCTTACTTCCCCTAAGGAGAAAAAGAAGACCGGTTCGCAAAAAATATATAAGATTTTAATCAAACAATAAATTCCTTAATACCTTTATTTATTTTATAACAGTGCTTAGATACCAATAATACATTTTTCTCACGCCATCCTCTATATCCACCCGGTGATGCCATCCCAACTCATGCAGTTTGGTCACATCGGTCAATTTACGCATAGTTCCATCCGGTTTTGTGGGATTGAACTCTACCTTACCTCGATAACCGGTTGTTCTCACGATCAAATCTGCCAAAGTAGCGATCGAAATCTCCTTCCCGGTACCTATATTAATATGGCAATCACGGATATCTGTATCTCCTTGCGAATAAGTATCCTTAAAATCCACATGTTCCATGATATATACGCTCGCATCTGCCATTTCCTCACTCCATAAGAACTCTCGAAGCGGCTTACCAGTTCCCCATAGCTCCACCTTATCCGAAGAGATCCCATAACGAGCCAAAACCAAAAGAATTTCCTCTTGGGAGCAATGTCCATCAATACCCTCCACTGGACGGGCATCTAAATCCCGGCAAACACCTTGCCAATCGCCCTCATTCAAACACTTGCCCAAATGGATCTTCCGTATCATAGCTGGCAATACATGGCTACGTTCCAAATCAAAATTATCATTCGGGCCATATAAATTAGTCGGCATCACAGCGATATAATTCGTACCATATTGCAGATTAAAACTCTCGCACATTTTCAACCCTGCGATCTTGGCGATCGCATACGACTCATTCGTGTACTCCAGCGGAGAAGTCAGCAAAGCGTCCTCTCGCATCGGCTGCTCCGCATCACGTGGATAAATACAAGTGCTACCTAAAAATAACAATTTCTTGACCCCATGGCGAAAGCTCTCACCAATCACGTTCTGCTGAATCTGTAAGTTCCGGTAGATAAAATCAGCCCTATACTTACTATTCGCCATAATTCCCCCTACATGAGCGGCTGCGAGAATCACGTACTCCGGCTGTTCCTCATCAAAAAAGCGCTTGACAGCGATGCCATCCAATAAGTCCAGCTCTTTATGCGTACGTCCTACCAGATTCTCATATCCCTTTCTTTCCAGATTCTCCCAAATGGCAGAGCCGACCAATCCTCTATGGCCGGCTACATATATCTTAGCGTTCTTCTCCATCATTTCACGATGCCCTTCTCTAGATACTCAGCCAAATTAGTACGAACATGCGCAGAGGCACGTTCCACAGCCACCTTCGCCATATCCGCGTCCACCATTATCTTCACCAGTTGCTCAAAAGAAGTCTTTCGCGGATTCCACCCCAGCTCACGTCTCGCTTTCGATGGATCTCCCCAAAGATTAACCACATCGGTGGGACGATAGAAATCGAGAGATACCTCCACCAGCACCTTTCCCGTCTTGCGGTCGATTCCCTTCTCATTTTCTTCCTCACCTTGCCAGTACAATTCAAAGCCCACATAACGGAAAGCCAATTCGCAAAACTCCCGTACGGAATGTTGCTCACCCGTAGCGATCACGAAGTCCTCCGGTTTCTCATTTTGAAGGATCAGCCACATACATTCCACATAATCCTTGGCATACCCCCAATCACGAAGCGACGATAAATTACCCAATAAAAGCCTGTCCTGTTTCCCTTGTGCGATACGTGCGGCAGCCAACGTGATCTTACGAGTCACGAAAGTCTCGCCTCGTCGTTCCGATTCATGGTTAAACAAGATACCCGAGCAGCAAAACATATGATAAGCCTCCCGATACTCCTTTACGATCCAATAACCATACAGCTTCGCCACCGCATAGGGGCTATACGGATGAAAAGGCGTTTTCTCATTCTGAGGAACCTCCTCCACCTTCCCATATAATTCGGAAGTAGAGGCTTGGTAAATACGACAAGTACCCGTAAGATCATTTTGCCTTACCGCCTCTAGAATACGTAATACCCCGGTAGCATCCACATCAGCCGTGAACTCCGGTGAATCAAAAGAGACTTGCACATGGCTCTGCGCAGCGAGGTTATAAATCTCCGTAGGCTTTACCCTCTTCACCACCTGCGAGAGACTCGTGGAATCCCCTAGATCCGCATAGTGAAGATGGAAATCGGGATGGCCTTCCAAATGCGCGATCCGTTCCCTGAAATCAACAGATGAGCGGCGAATGGTGCCATGTACATCATATCCTTTCTCCAAAAGGAATTCGGCCAAGAAGGAACCGTCTTGGCCGGTAATACCAGTAATCAAAGCTACTTTTCCCATAAAGATATTTTCAGAAATCACCGCCATTCCCTTTCTGAACAGCAGTGACTTTTTATATGTAAATTAATTCGATCCTCCTGTATGCTCCCGATTATACGTACGGGTGACGATCGCCACACTTCCGTACTGCCTACCGGAAACCGATCGCCCTAAAGCGGATACAGACAAAGCCTTTACCTCCTGCTGCCCACTAATCGTCAAAGCCGTACCAACCGGCAAGATCACGTTGATAGGATAATTACCTGTCGCAGTCGTAACAGAAGCACCGGCAATACGAGCCAATATCTCAACAAGATAAGCCGTAACCCTATTGGTTCCGAAAGATTCGATTTCCGTCCCGATCTTATAAGCATAAGAAGCTGAACTCACGCTCATATCACCACTTCCATACAAATTATCCCAAGAATCCTGACCAAAGCTGACCGCTTCCGAAGAGGAAGAAGAAGTAACCTCCGCACCCAAAAGCAATGTATAAGAGGTAAAACTGTCGGCTATCACCGTCACTTTATTACCTTCCACTGTATAATCCGCATCTACCCACTGGCCATTTACATATTTTTGAGCTGTAAGAGCGGTCGCCACATCCGGATCTACGTCATAAACCAAATTAAGAGGCTCCCGCAATGTCACTGAAGCATCCGAGCAACTCACATTCGTTCCAACCAACACTACCGACTCCGTGGCCCGCAAATAACTCCCCACGGCTTTCGTTAACGAGGAAGCATCCTCTAAAGAATAAGTGGGAGTGATCGTGATCAGGCTACCTGCAGGAACAGCTCCAACCGGAGCAGATACGTTTATCTCGACTTTTCCTTCCTCATTCCCCTTTATTGTTTCCGAGGAAACAACGGCTTCGGCAGAACCATCCTCCTTTGCGATAACCTCGGTACCGGAATTACTCAAAGTCACATTCCATACTCGATTCTCGCTCTTCTCGCTGCCGGAAACCGTAACGCTCACCTCTTTAGAGAGTTTCCCACTCGCTTCCGCTTTTAAGGTATACGTACCAGACTTCACGTTCTCAAACAAGAAAGTACCATCCTCGCCGGTTGTCTTGGATTCCGAGCCACCCATCGTAACCGTGGCAATGATACCCTCACCACTCATACTGGTTATCCGTCCACTAATACTATGAGCAACAGCAACGACAGGTGGAGTTACATTCTCATAATCCGGATCATCCTTCTTACATCCAGCAAAACACAAGGTCATCGAGACCACCAAGAGCAAACATGCCCCCGTTCGCATTAACTTCTTCATGACTAATAAATTATTAATAAGATTTAAAACAAATTCATTTGGAAACAGATACCACCGGAAAAATACTTGCCATTTTGTAATCCACCTTGTAGAAAAAGATGTTTCCACAATAGACAATCCACGCCAATATTAACTTCATTTCCGGTGTATTCCGCTATGACACGCAAATCCGGAACCCATTTAGGTTGCCATGTAATACCGCCAACAACACCCTCCCATTTCTCACTATAAGTAGTCGGGCAATAACGGTAAGCCAAATTGACCCCTATATCGTGCCCCAATGGTTTAAAATGCTTGGTGGCAACAATGTAGTAATTGCAAAAATATCCCGCACCGCTTCCTCCATGACCATGCCGTTTGCTTGGCGAGCCTAAAAAATCATTCGAGCCAATGGCTATGGCAGGATAATAACGCCCCTCACGTAAAGGATTCAACTTAACAGAAAAATACCGGTCTTTCTGATTGTATTTCGGTTTCTCGTATCCTTCCAACAATGATTTCTGAAGCGTAAACGTATAACCGATTTCCACCCAACGGAAAGGAGTGAGTGAGAGATAAAAATCCACGGTATTGTATTTCTCGCCATCATAAATAAAGCCATACCGTCCATCATCATCCGGCGTGAAATGCTTGTTCATAAAATAACTGCCAATACGTGCGGTACCCTCCTCATTCATATCTGCCGAAGGCGTATTGATCAGTCCCGACAGACCGGTATAAAGCTGTGCCGATGCGGAAAGACACCCTGCCCACAGGAAGACAAGAAGAAGCATCTGTCGGAAATTCTTCATTATTCGTTCTTCATTCTTCATTTTTCTTTTCCTCCTTTCTTCTCTTAAAGGTAAAATCAGGAGTCATCGTGTCCGTACCCCACGGTAGCAAATCACGGTCGAACCATCCCTCCCGCTCATTCTGCTCAGGATCGGTAAAATAAGTACAGTTGGCGTAACCGTTACCTTCCACACTATACGTCAAGCGAAAATTGCTTGCCGGACGGATATTAATTTTCCGCACCGCACGCTTATAGGGAGGAAGCATCATGATCACCTTGAAACCCGCATCTTCCTTACCCTTGTTACTATAGGAAACATAGACACCGACGCTGACATGCTTAAAATGGCGAAATCCCTCACCTATCATGCCATAATCACCATACACATAACGTCCCCCTCGTATGGATATCTGTGTATTCCACCGATGAAGATAAAATTCAGGTCCTACTTGCGCAGTCAGTCTCTTCATCGTACTAGCTTCCCATCCCGTTGCCATCGAACAATATCCGGTCAGTCCTACTTGTGCGGTCATGGCAAGCCATGGGTTGAAAACAAACATATTCCTCAAGTCCAGCCCATACCGTTCAGAACCGAATAATCCCCCGGAGAGCTTCATTTTCCAATGCTGTCCTACGACAAGCTGTTTGGAGAGAACCGCCATATTCAAACGCACCTTCTTATACCGGTCTCCATACTGGTTGACAACCGGGACAAATACTTGCGCAGCCACTTCCCATCGGTGTCCCATGTTCCATTTGATACCCGGTGTCAGATTAAGCAGCACGTCATAGACACGGTTGTTGAAATAGATATCCCTGTAATTAAAATCCGCTCCCATAAATATATCCACCGTTCCGGACCTTGTTTGTGCGGATAGTTGTAACGAGACAGTAACCAAGAGAAGCAAGAGTACCACCAAAAATTTCTTCATCGTCCTATTTTGTATCAATTTGTATTTTGCGATTTCCACCACCTTATATACATAACGCAAACTGTCCAGCAAGGCATTCGATCGTACATGATTCTCTCGGTAAGCCCGCACATGGTCTGCGAGTATCTGCCAATGGCTGGCCAGCCCCGAAGTGGAAGCCCCGCCTGTACGCATTGTCACGCAATCCATTGGGACATACTTAATGGAGATTTTTCCCACATAAATCAGTCGTAATAAATTCTCGAAGTCTGCCGCCACCTTGTATGATGTGGAAAACATCCCGTAACGCTCATACACCTGTTTCCTACAATAGAAGGATGGATGGGCAGGCATAAAACCTAACAGCATTTTCCACCGTTTGAAACTTGCGGATGAATAATAACGGACGCATTTGTCCAAATCCTTGTCATCCACATAATGAATATCCCCGAACACGGCATCGACATGACAGCCCACTAATTCACCGACCAGTTTCTCTACAGCATCCGGCGATGTATAGAAGTCATCCGAGTTCAGTATTCCCACCACTTCACCGGAAGCCATCCCGATACCTTTGTTCATGGCATCATAAATACCTCTATCCGGTTCACTGATATACCGTAACCGACCATTATAGCGTGGCTCATATTCCTGAACCAACCGCATTGTTCCGTCCATGCTCCCCCCGTCTACTATGATATGCTCTATATCGCAATAGGTCTGAGCTAGTACGCTCTCCAGGGTATCACGCAACGTGGCCGCACTGTTCCATGTGACGGTGACTACTGAAACTTTCATGAAAATTACAATGTGATGTTGTATTTGTCTTGCAAGAAGTGCCTCATCTTCTCCTTGTCGTCTCCACAAGCCTTCTTTATTTCATATACCTTGGCATCCACAAGGGTACGGTACCACCAGCCTTGCAGAAAATCCCAAAGAAAACCTTCCTTACCATCCAAAAATCCAAGTTTGATGATATAACGGTAAACAAAGTATCCAAAAGCCCTCCAGAACAAAGGCATCCGGGCGTACCGAGCTTTTTGCGTCCGCTTCTTTTCCACCTCTCTCCCGTAATCTTGCGGCAGGGAATCCATATTCGTCAAATGATATTCGGCATCTAACAACAATGCCGCCTCACGGGTAGCATACCCGTTATGCTTGTCGATGAACAGGCCAATAGGCATACGGTTGTCATCCACAAATTGGTTCTTCATATCAATTGTCTCTCCCGATAATACTGACAGATGTTCATCCATCAGTCGCTTCTCATACCGTGCCTTTCCTTTTCGAAAAATGCGGATAATACGGATGTTATTCACGATACCGTGATGTAGTATCTTTCCGCAGAAAGCGCGCGCGAGAGAGAGAGAGAGGGCCGAAACACTCTCCGGTATAACTGGTAATTTCTCCAGTAATTCCTCAATCAGTCCGGGCAGTAGATACTCGTCCGCATCAAGGCGGAGAATCCATTCCGTAGTAATCGGAAGATTATCTAAAGCCCAATTGAATTGCTCAGCCTGATTTCCCGGCCATTCATGTTCAATAACCTCAGCTCCTAACTCTTTCGCAATTTGCGCGGTTCGATCAATTGAGAAACAATCCACGACATACACCTTTGAGGCAAATTGCTTTACGTTCTCCAGACATCGCCGAATATGTATTTCCTCATTATACGTGAGGATAATAACAGAAAGATCCAGCATTATTTATTCTTTGATAATACGTTTCTTGATAAATTTGGCAGGATTACCACCGACTACCGTCCATGGATCAACATCCTTAAATACAGCAGCACGTGCACCTACCACCGCACCTTCACCTATGGTTATTCCCATATTAACAAAGGCTTCAGCTGCAATCCATGCGAATGAGCCGATATGGATAGGAGCGGTAATGAGCGGATTGAGCGGGTTGGTGATGTCGTGAGATGCGGCGCAAAGATAAGCTCCTTGCGAAACAACCACTTTTGAGCCCAAGACTATCTTTCCGGGATTGTAGCAGTTGGCTCCTGCACCAATGGCCGTATATTCACCTATTTCCAGATTCCATGGCGCCCACACTTTAGCTGACGCACTGACTTTCGATCCTTTCCCAATTGTCGCACCGAACAGACGCAACAACAAATTACGCCACCTCCCAAAGAGAGGTCCTACAAATGGACGGAAGAATAGCAAGGCACAGACATTCCATCCTAATCGTTTGAATTTGTTCTTGAGCGGCAGGCACTCGTGATAAGCTTCTACTTTCACTGGACTTTATTTTTGGTCACGTATACGGATTATGGCAATCAATGATGCAGGTAGATATTCCCGCCATAGCTTTACCAACTTGGTCTTATTGTTAGGAGTGAGATAACGTATAATCATCTCGTCAAAAGACAACCGCTTCAAGTCTCTGTAGAAGGTATCTCGACTTTTAGGTCGCTTGCATGGAACCACCATTGTTTGGTTACGTAGAAAAACCTCGTCTAACGCACGTGGAATCAATATCATCTTGTCCTCGCTATCCTCGACAAGTTTCAAGCCACGCCCGTTATTAGCCAAGACCATCGACACACCTTTCTCAATTTCATTCTTATATCCGAATGGTATCTGTTTGCCGACTCCCCAAAAGTCGGCTATCGTAATGTCTGCCAACCGCTCCATACCCACGAAACGACATTGGTAACAAGACGATTGCATATTATTATTATTATTAAACCCAACCCAAAAGGCATCTTTTTTACCCTTTAACAAAACTTTTTTTCCATCTTTCAAGGCGACAACACGCAAGGCATCATACCATCCTTTGTCCTTCCCCCGGAAATTAATATGGACTATCTCTCCTGTCTGGGGAGTCAGCCACGCCAAATAACGTTGCAATATCAAGGGCGACGGTACACCGTGGCAAATAAAGTCCACACATACCAGTCGCTCCTCCTTGGGAAACAAAGCTCTTAACCCTGCCACTTGGCAGGGTGTACCACAGAACAACACCCTTTTACCTTGTTTTAGGTATTCGCAAATAGTTTGATAGACAAAGCCTATCTCACTCTGTACATACTTGCTCAACCGCAATCGAGCCAAACCCGCCTTATCGGTTACACAAATATGTTGAACATTCAGTTCGTCCGTATATGCGGCACCTACCACTATACCATTCTGTTCTATAATTGTTTCAGCCAAAGCAGAGAAAGCTCCACCTGATGAACTTTCTTTGCGTACTTCGGTATCCTTGTGCCAAGCAGCAAAGACCTTTCCCATTGTAGAGTGGAAAGCTTTCGCAGGGCTAAGTATCGGGCATACCTTTTCGCAACTCATACAACTCACACATGAGTCAGTATTGATTTGCGGGCGGTAGAAACCCTCATCATTGACCTTGAACGTAATAGCCTGCCTGCCACAGGCATTGGCGCAAGCCATACACCCCGTGCATTGCTCGTCTGTGCATAATGTGGGCATTACCTTATTCTCCATGAATCGCTTTATTTATGAAAAGTGTTGATTTTACTCGTTCTTTTTCCAATATCGACCTAACAAGTGTGTAGTCCATCGCTACCTTCGTTAGGTTGGGCAACGGAGCATTTTCTTGCAACAGCCGATTTTCCAGTCCCATCAACCTAAGTAGGCTCTGCTGGCGGCAGTTGTTTGTCTTTCTTGCAGGAGTGATAGTATAGAAGTCCTTTCCAAAGTTGATAGAGAACGCAGTACCGTGAAATGAGTTTGTCAGTATCAACGAGGCTTCTGAGAAGAAATGCAGAAACTCGGCTGGACCGGCATCAGTCACATTCAATATTTCAGTCTCTTTGTCCTCCACAACAGCTTGTTTGCAAATTCGGATGATACGGTAATTCAGCATCTTACCAAAATACGTGGCTAATGTCTTGATATAAGGACAAGGAGTTAATTCATAGATAAGCAGATATTTTTCGTTTAACGTGACAGCAGGATGTGCCACTTGCTTCCACTCCGTAGCGGTAAGTAGCAGGGTAGGATCAAGCACCAAAGTAGCGTTCTTTCCCGACACTTCTTTCACTAAATCGACGGCTTGCTCCTCTCGCACTCCAATGGCATCCATTTCCTTGAGTGCTTTTCGGTAAAAAGGTATGTAGCTATCAGTTAGTGTGGATATTCCGAAACTAGATGCGTAGGCTATTCGTTTCTTTCCTTTCGGGGCGAAAGTTAAGAAGTAGGGCTCAATTGAAGAATAGATACCAGGATTCCAGACTTGGTCGCTCCCAACCATATAAATATCATAATCGGGTACATTTGTGTAAAGTTCATCCATAGTGCGGTAAGTTTGCGACATTCGGGTATGTTCCCGATGAAACTTCTCAAACCGTGCTATGCGCTTTAAGTTATCTTCCCTGTATTTACCTGCTTTTATTTTTTCTATCATCGGATATAGATATTCGGATAACTGTTTCTTTATTCCGTGTCGAAAAATGGGTTTAGAAAGCCGTGTAGTTTTGTGCTTCGGATTCTTGTAGAAAAGATAATCAATAATCTCAGCGTCATATCCCATACGGTTCAGAACCGCTTGAGTAGCATAGGCTTGAAGTTCCGCACCATAGTTATTAACTTTCAATATTGTAATAATTCCTATTTTCATGTAAAGGAAAAGTTTGATAAAGTAAAATCTAATTAGCATCGAAGGTAAATACCCCATATCATGTCTCACTGTTGTAACACCGGTTGATGCTTCCAGCCAAGCGCATTATGATACTTTGCCTACCCACCGGAGTTTGTGTTCATTCGTATACAAACTCCGGTTTCTCTCCACCAGTTAATATCCATTCGTAAAGTTGTTTCATCTTCAAGGCTATTTGTGTGTCTGTGTAATTCGTTTCTATCAAAAGTTTTCCATTTTCACCCATTTTATCAATCTCGCTTTGCGGCAGAAGCAAAGCTTCCCTAATCGTTTGTGCTAATGTGTCAATATCATTGTCAACCCACCAGCCACAATGACGTGTATTCAACTCTTCCCACGGAGCGGTCTTGGTACAAATCACGGGGGTTTGGGCTATCAATGCTTCAGCTACAGTCATCCCGAAATTTTCCGTTTTACTAGGCACACATAACACACGCATTGATGTTAACCGTTTAAATTTATCTTCTCCAGTAACCATCCCCAGAAAAGATACATTTTTCAGATGCAGATCATCAACCAGCTTATGTAAATATTGCTCATACTCATCCGTACCTTTTCCCATAAAGAGCAATTCAAATCCAACGGTTTCCTCTTTTAGTCGTGCCCATGCTTTAATCAATGCGTCTGGACGTTTATAAGGGTGGAGACGTCCCAAGTATCCAATACTCTTTCTTTCTCCATGTGTAATGATGTTGGGTATGTAATGAGGGATAGTCACAGGGTTAGGAATGACAGCGATTGGATTATGATAGCCCAATGCCTTGTAGAATTTCATTTCTGTACTACAAGTCACATGGATGCATGTAGCAGATTTCAAATCTTTAGCAACTCCCCCCATTGCGAGAAGTAGTTTTTTCTTCCACGCAGACCGGGCCAATGCTTGCGTATAAAGCATTCCATGAGGCGTAATGACATATGGTTTGTCTTTTTTACGCGCCACAAGACAAGTTTCATGGTTGCAATACATCCACATCCCGTTGGTATGATATAAATCATAATCCGACTTTTGCAAGAAACGGTTCATGTTACGGGAATATCCGTAACTACTGATACTGTCATTGGGCAGGGCTTTTATCCACCACTCGTTGTTACCCAATAAATCATCTGCCTGCAAGGTCATCAAATCCACGTTACAACTTAAACCGCGCATAGCCTTGATTAAATCGTAAGTACAAGTAGAAGTTCCGCCTGATTTTGCCCTCAGTCCGGCTATCGTTTGAAGATATTTCATTGCCTTATTATTCTATTTGTTCTCCAGTATCTCAACAAACCTCTTCAACACGGTTTCCTGCTTAAAATTCACCTCAAACATTTGATAACTCTTCCTTCCCATTTCAACCCAATTTTGACGACAAGTAAGCAATGATTCATATGCTGATTTTATTTGTTTTGTATTGTCTGGATCGAAAGAGAAACCGTTTTCTCCCTCAATCAAAGTCTCATAATGATTACCACAGCGGCATGAAATGAGAAGAGGCAGCCCACAACAGCAAGCCTCCACAATGGAGAGAGGACTTGGATCTGAGTAAGAAGGAAGAATAAAACAGTCACTGTTCGAATAATAGCCAACTACAGTTTCCATAGAACAAAATCCTCGCAAATGAATATGCTGCTCATAATGGTTTTCATCAATAAATTGTTTTATCAACGCCTCGTCCTTCCCATCGCCTAATACGTCGAATTGTGCAGACAAAACATTTTCTTCACCTATAGCTTTGAAGAAGTTCATTACCCCCTTGATTTTTTCATCCAAACGAACGGGCATTACAAATCGTGGTGGCTCATCGGACGATGTAAACCGATGTTCTTCTTTTAACAATGGACATATTTTGTTCTCTTCTATCACATTAGGTAATGGGATGAACCGCTTGCCATGGATTCCCCATCGATTGAAAGTCTCTATTGACATTTGCCCAGGTACGATCACACACCCCTCCCCTGTATTGTAAACAAATCGGCGAATCCAATCACGGAAGCAATTCTTTTCTCGGGAACCGTTGGTTAGATAATTGGCTTCCGACCAAAAGATTATTTCGGCTTTGAACATTCCCATTCTTTTCAGTATACAGGCAACGATGACATCTGGCGAATTCCAAGGTGACCCCATGATAATTCTAGCCTTCTTAGCCTTACACATAATCCTTATCAATTTGGGGTTCCAATGCAGAGGTATGCCATGCAATGCTTTATATGGACGGTCATCAACTATGTACGGAAACTTCATGGTGGAATAATCAATCTTCCAAGAGCGTTCCTTTTCCCGTTCGCACATATATAAGAGTTCAATATCCAATCCCATTTCAACAAATTTATTGAACATTGAATTCCTATACGGCGCAATAGTATTTTGTAAAATCAAATATTTCATAAATCTTCACTTTTCTTCCAATCGATTCTCAATCCTTGTCATCCAATTATTCCATACGTTAGGATTGAACTTTTGTTGGACCAGTTCAGATTGGTTAGCATATTTCATCAACTCCTCTTCCCGCATAGACTTTATCTGCCTCAACGTTTTCTCAAAACCATCCTCCGATCTAACGGTTTCGATATACCTAATACCTTCTATTTGCGGATAATGGATGGTAGAGATGATGATACGGTTATGTAAAAGAGCTTCTATTATTTTACTGGGGAAATTACATTGATTATCGCTCCAATTTGGATTACGTAAACTAAGTTGGAATGTCACGCTGTGCAACAAGTGCAAATAGGCATCAAACGATAACACGCCATGATAAATGATGTTAGGATACTTGTCCGCATATTCCCGCAACTGTTTACTATCGCAAGTTCCTGTGATGTGCAATCTACAATCTCTTACTTTTGCAAAAGCATCTAATATAAGAGGCAACGACGATATGTCAGGCTGCAAAACTCCTGACAACAAAAACTCCATAGTCGGTTTTTTAATTAAAGGAACTTTGTCCCTCCTATTAGGCGTAACCCCTGCAAGACAAACCGAATTCTTATTGGTGAAGAGCGGGGAGTCCGCCAGTTTAATCACCCCGTCTATATGGTTCAGAAGATAGAGATAAAATGACATCACACAAAACCCTCGAGTCGGAGGCGTGAAATCCAGCTCAATGGCATAGATCCTCACCTTCGGTTTGAACAGCATTAGCAACAATACCAACAGGACATTCAATATGCCTATATTGTAAAGCCATAGGGTATCATGCCACCCTATCCGTAAAAAAACGGACACCTGCTCTACGAATATTGCTAATTTTGCCGCCACCTTTCCTTTCCTGCGTAGCGAAGAATACACCAATTCATTGTCCGGTTCTTTAAACGTTTTCATCTCACCGCAGACAAACAAGGGCATAATGGAATACACCTTATCAAAGCCTCCGCCGCTCATCAGATTCCGCGAGAAGTTACAAGCAGCAAACGAAAGGTGGTACTCGGCTACAAGATGCTCCGGTAGTATATGTGTCAAGAAGATTCTCATTCTTTTATATTTATTGATTAAAGAAAGCGTGCCACCTTCTGGAATAGATAGCTAAAAGCAAATGAAACCGCAAACAGCAAGAGCGCCAATCCTAACAAGCCTCCCTAATAACTGAAAAACGGCATGTAGAAAAGGAGCAGTTCGCAGGAAAGCATTCTAGCTAATAGAAAAATTCACTCTTCGTGCACTTTAGAAACATCCGTAATGTACATACGGCAAACAGAATGTAAGGCAATTTTTAATTAGCTCCAAGGAGCTTTTACTTTTATACAGTTTTTACCTGTATAAAAATCTAATATTTGAAGAAAGTATTCTGCTTCGGCTTCGGGATAAATACAACGAAAATCATTAGATATTTGTTCCCTTTGTTCAAAGGTTCTACTTCCTTTGGAGATTTCGTACTCTATACAGTTTTTTAAAACATCCCAATTTCCACTTTCAAATATCTGCCCACAATCAACCTTATTGCGAAGCAAAGCTCGTGAACCGACAGAGTCCGAAACAATCACCCTGTTTCCATACATCAAGGCCTCATTGACTGTACATCCCCAACCTTCTAATTTGCTGACTTGCAATAGCACATCGGTTGTAGAAAGAAGTTTGCGAGCTTCAGAAGGCATTAATTTCCCCCAGTATGAAAAGCGACTATCACCTAATATCATTTCACGTAGTTGCTTTTCTTGTGGCCCTTCCCCTATGATATCTAACGACCAATTACCTTCTACTTTTTTGAATATTTGAATTAAATTTAAGATACATTTCCGGTTAGCTATTTGACCTAAATAAATAAATTTTACCCCCCCAGATTGTACATTTACGTGATTATAAGACACTTGACAAGATTCCTCTAATAAGTATGAATTTGGAGAAGGAACAGAATAAATAAAGTCAAAAAGTCTCTTGGAAGAAATACAAGCTTTCCTAAAAGCTAATACTCCGGTCCAACCAGTACATCCTATCGCTTTGATTCGTCTACCCTGACCTATATTGAAAAGATAAAACCATTGCAGTCTTCGAAGAATTCCTTTTAGTGTCCACCATTGGTATTGTTCCATATTCACAGCCATTACAAAGCATCCTTTTGTCAGTAAACGACGAAGCGCATAACCAAAAATCTCTATTTCCGGATATGTTTTCAATGCTTGATTAATATGTACATATTTTTGAGTTCTTTGGATAAGTATGTCAACATCATCCTCTTCTTCAACATAAACAATCTCGACATTTTTCATGTTGAGTCCACCAAATGTTCCATATTCTAAGCTCTTACAAGCGATAATAACGTGAAGTCTTTTCCCTAATTCCTCATATACACTTGCAGAATGCATACATATATAAGGTGTCCAATATACAATTCCTTTCATGATGTGAACAAATTATTATAAATAAGTTAAAAATTCAAGCGGAAGAGTCGTTGCCTTCCCTAATACCGCTTCCGGCACGTACCCGTCATACACTGGTGGAAAATGGCGTTTACTAAAGACTATTGGTCTTTGTCCCAAGAATGCTCCCCAAGCAGAGAATGTAGAATCAGAGGCAATCACAAATTTTGTTTTTGAAATAGCCCACATGTCGGCAAATGCATTTCCAAAGAAACAGCGTTTGACGTTCGGCAAGGAAAGCAATGAAATCAACTCGTCATCACTACCATCCGAAAAGAGAGCGAATTTTTGTTGGGGATATTCCCTCAGAATATTTTCTATCAGCTTTTTATACCATTCTATATCGACTCTCATTTCTGGTACGTAATCGCCCAATCGAATATGAACAGCCACCTGTTCTCTCATTTCAGAAACATTCACATTTTTAACCGTTTCTTCTTTCAATATCAAATTAAAATATTTTTGTACTAATACTACGTCCTTGTTTAAGTCCTGAAAGAAATCACCTAAAGTATGATACACTTCTACATCTTTCCGATTAAACATTTTTTTTGTTAAGATAATCCATGCCTTTCTTATGCCTTTAATACCGATATCATTAAATAGTTGGTTATAGACTCTTTTGTCGTGTTCTTTTCTTAATATTGGTCCTAAGCTAAATTTACACCATGTCGGAGTAATGAGTTTTCCATCTCCTCTTATAGAGGAGATATAGGCATTTGCTGCAAGAAACATACAGTTTGCTAATCCTGGTCCACCAATTCTAATCCATCCTAAGTCTTTATCAGATAATGCAGGATAATAATATTTCATAATTATAAAAGTAAATATCACTTGTAAGAATTGCGATAATATTCTAATTGCTCTTTGGTAAAACGTTTGTTTTCTGGATATAACAAACGCTCGTGTTCCATGATTTTAGCTATCTCCCATTTGAACTTAATCACTTTTGCCGGATTTCCAATCACCACAGCATAGGGAGGTATGAATTCTCTTACAACAGCTCCAGCACCGATAATAGCTCCTCGACCAATGCGTGCTCCAGAAAGCAATATTACATTAATCCCAATCCACACGTCCTCCTCTACAATGATATCACGATAAAGATTGTCCTCATTCCCCCCATCCAAAAATTCGCCAATTCGTTGATAGTGATTGGAGGTCACTACAACCAACCCCTCAGCTGTCAAACATCCACGCTTCATTATAAATTTACTATTGCCCATTGTCATAATAGTAGATCGGCATCCTATTCGGGCAAAGTCATACAAATAGATATTCTGGGGATTCTTCAAATCAGCAGGAATACCCAATGAAGCATTTCGCCCAAAGTAACCAAAATCAGAAGGATTCGGCTTTATATAATAATGTATAAATATACCAATAGCGTGTTTAATGCGTCTTAAAAGATTCATATTATTATTCAAATTTTGTATCTAAACAATCTCTAAAAAGCTTTTTCCTAAAAACATACAGAATAATAAGCCATTCAAAAACTGGTGTATAAACAGCAAATATATGTCCAACAGGAGACTGAAATAGAAGAAATGATAATTGACCAAACAATAAAATCCCTATAACTGTACAATTATATTTAAGCCTAATACATACGTATTCTATAAAAAAACAAAGTAATCCCCAAAATAATGCTCCTCCACAAAAGCCAAAATCATAATATAAATAAGGCATTATAGACTTAACAGTAACAGATAATCCCAGATCATGAGATATTGATTTTGAGAATTTTTGACTCATTGGAGACAAAATAAAGGCTTGCGCCAAAGTACTTTTCCCATATTCGTAATTATAACAATCTTCAGGATATTGTTCAAGTACCATATTTGTCATTCTAGAGCCATCTGTTAAGTATAAAAATTTATCCATATAGGTTCCATGATTATCAGATTTATTTCGAAGCTGGGCTATGACAGAAAAAAGAGATGAAAAGATTAGTACAATAACTGTTATATGCATTATATCTTTCTTTCGCAAACCAACATCTAAAGAACTGTATTTACGGCTAAAGAAGAAAGTAACTAAAAAAGGCAGAGTTGAAGTCAAGATCCACACTCTTCCTCCAATAGATATATTAATAAAAGAACACAATAGCACATATTTAAAAAAGCCCCTTATATCTATTCCTGTTTGACCATATTTATATCCTAACAACATTAGGTAAAAATTACCAAGAATGTTTATGTGTCCTGATATCCGTTGAGCAATTGCTGCATATCCTACTCTTTCTGTCGAAAGAGCTAATATACGATAATCACTAAATGAATCAATATTACCGATTGTTACAATTAGAAATATAAACAATAAAATACCAATAATACCACAAAAATAAGGAATCCATTTAAATTTACCCAAGATTCTATCAATCGTTTCTATATCTATTAGTTGTACCTTCAATTTAGTTTCCGCCCTTGCTGTTGCAATATGAGCCATAGTAAAACCTATCACAGATGTCAACATTAATATACATATGAACTCGCTCGAAAAGTTAAAAACATTATTACTAACTTGATTTGACACAAACAAACCTTTTAGTTGGAATATTATGAGTAAGATTGTAATCAGCCAAATAAATGTATGAATTATAGAAGGAAGTAATAATCTATAACGCTTTTGCATAAGTAAAAGCGTTAGATAAACAGCCGTTATGCCTAAAGCCCAGTAACAATAATCTAAACTTTCCATAAATGTTTACCAATAACAAGCTCCTTCTACTTTACTCGCGGACTTTGGTCTTTCACTTTGTGAAGGCCTTACCCAATACTTATTGTAAAGACTACTATAGTTTGTTTCCAATTGTGGTAAATCTTTCCAATGATAAGCATCATTGTCCCATCTTTTCCCTTTAATACCAAAAAGGAGCTGAGAACCGCCACCCATATGAACGGCTTTCTTACCCATTCGTTTAATTGTAGCAGCCAATGACAAACCGTATGCTCCACACCCTAAAATACATATATCAAAATCTATTCCGCTGATTTCATTTTCCATATAAGTAAGTGCCTCAAACCAATCACAAAAAATCACATCATTACCGGCATTAGACTGAACTGCACGCAACGTTTTCAACTCAAAAGATGGTAATATGTTAGTATCTTCAAACAGTAGTTCCCGTCTTGCATATTGAGATTCAATGGTATCTACAAATGGATGAACAACCAATACTTTTTTCCCTTTTAATGCAAGTGTCCATGGTTGTTTAGTCCAAAATGGATAGAGACATTCCAAATGTACCTTGATAAGTCCTTTCCGTAACGGCATAAACTTTTCAGTATAGTTAAATGAGCCTAACAAATCAATTTCCGGAATATCTTGCAGGTAACGTTCGGCAAATCGATCCAAAATTTCTATGCTTTCAGGAAAAATGCCAGCATTCAGACGCATTGATTTATAAAATAGTTTATCCCACCAAGGCAAACCAGTATCATCCGTGATATAATCATAGCATCGCTTAAACAAAGGCGAATTGGAGTGAGTTGTTAGGTAATTGTTTACAATGCCTATCTCGCCCGAACCAAAACGAGAAATCATACAAGGTCTATCCTCTTCCAATAATTTCAGTATCTTCTCATTTGCAGAATCTCTATCCAAATCAGAGTAATCCACCTTAAAAACAGGTTTCTTTATATTCCTATACAATTTCCTAGTTCCTTTTATGATTAAATTTCTGATTTCCATATTTATCTCAAAATTCTTGATTAATATCATCTAATTTATCTTCGTACTGATCTACCAAGTAGTATTTTTCCTGTGGATGCTCATTGAACCATTTGGAAATCTTTTGATCATACTTAGGAGAAAAAACCCGTTTAATACCGGTCGCCACCAATTTAGTTGGAAGACCTGCCAACATCATAAATTCACCTTTCTCTTTCGTAAAATCCTTATTGACCAAACTTCTAGCTGCGACAATTGTAAAATCTTTAGTTTGACATCCTCCAAATATAGTAGATCGATTGCCAATCCAATTATAAGCACCTATTTCTATCGGATTGGTACAACGTCCTATTACTTTCTTACTACTATTATACATATAATGAAATCCACTGTTCATTATAACAGTATCAAAAGCGATCCTTGAATATTTTCCGACATGTATCTTACTTCCGTTACATATCAATCTTACACCTGAACCTATATATGCATATTTTCCAAAACGCAATTCACCTATAGCAACTCTTAATTTGCAGTTGAGAGCTATAGAGGCTGGTCCTTCAAATACAATCTTGCTCTTAGTTCCTCCCAAAGAAATAAATCCACTATGATCAAAAAGACTGAAAGACTCAGTATTTTTGCCTATTTTTACCATACCCGTTTTTATATAAGTATTCTCAAAAATGACTTCTCCATTAAGGCCAAAGAGACGGACACGACCATAAATAAATATAGGTAATTTTATTGCCTGCTTGAATGGCAATGTCCTAAAATTGAAATAAATTGTCCGCAAAATACTCAACCTCGGTTGATTTATCCGAGCTTCCAGACTTCCACATATACGTGACAAGACACTCATACTCTTCTCAATACTTTACTAAACATTATATAAAAAATCGTTCTTTCTAGTTGGGTAAAAGCCACTCGCCAATAAAGGGGTAGACTCAAAAGGAAAACTGTCAATATACCCCATAGTTCCGATAAAAGCAAATAATCAGCACTCTCCTTCACAATACAAGCAACAAGAGCAACGACAACAGTTACTGTCATCCCTTTTACAATAACTCTTTTAAAAAAAAGACTTACAGATAGCCCTAAGTTCTTGGATGCAACAATAAGATTTACTATTCCTCCTATACTTCCTTTCCAAATTAGCCAGTTTATCAAAATCCATGTAGGTGAAAAATCTCCCAAACTAAACATAATGATACTGATAAGGATAGGCATCAAATTAGTGATAGATCTCAACACATTATATACCTTAATATGTCCATCGGCCATAATACTTTGATAAAGAAGTACTGTTAGTTGGTCAACCAAAGTTAATACTAGCAGAATTGAACAGAATGCTACAGTCCATTCAGGAACATTATGTAACCACAGATTAAGAATATAAGGTAAAAACACCAACACCGGTACCCCTACAAAAGCAAAAAGCAAGTAAGAGAACTTACAACCTACATATGAAATCTCCAGCATCCTGTCTCGTTGATTTCTACCTTCAGACTTCACCAATACAGGCGTGACAGCCTTTATCATATTCATAGATACGCCCATCAATACTCCTGACAGCTGTGTAGCAATACCCAGTGCTGCATTTAGTTCTGTTCCAAAGTAGTGGTTGATTACGATATTCATGCCAAAAAGGGAGATCATACCAGTGGCCGTATTTATCATATTCCATCCGGCAAACGATGTCATTTCCTTAATGGTAGCCTTATCGTAGTAGTGGCACATCTGCACTTTCCGACACTCCTCATAATGTTTCCGACAATATTGTTGTGTAATAAAACGTAACAGAAAACTTTCTGCAGCCATTAAGATAGCATAGAATACTAACTTTTCGTTGTCTCTATAGAGAATAACTATCGCTATCAGCAGTTTCAACATCACATCTATAATACCGAGGATGGAGTAGAAAAGCATGTTCTCATGAGCATTAATCTCGGCATCATAGGGAACAATAGTGATGGAAAATACGGTACTTGCCATCATGCAACCGTATATAATCGCAGCCTCCGTCTCTTTTCCTGTCGGAATGTTCAGTACCCCATTGAAGAAAAACAAAGCAGCAGTTCCCAAGAGAATGATGGTGACAACCGCCAAGATGTAATGCACGATTAGTGCATTGTTGAATATCAACTGTATCCTTCTTTCATCACCACTTCCTTCGGCATGGCTGAGATACCGTTGGATCACACCGCTCATGGAGGTACTTATAAACCCCAGCATTGCAATAGAACCGCCCACTACATTATATAGTCCGTAGTCCGATGCACCCAATGTCCCTAGTAAAATACGAGTCGTAAAAACACTTACCAATAACGAAACAATAGTTCGCACGTATAAAAACAATGTATTTTTCACAACACGTTGAGAAGTAGACATGTAATTAAGTCAAATTTAATATTTGATAAACCTTTGTTTCATTAGCATTGGTAATCCTTTCAAAAAAGCAAGCTACTAAATAGAGTCATAAAAGAATCTAAAAAGCACAACATTTTTTAACTAAGCAACAATTTCCGTTGCGCAAGACGGACCATCAGTGGAGCCGGATTTCTAATGATTATGCTTGCCAGAATAGAAGTCGCATCAATAAAGAAATTCGTAACTTGCGTGCTATAGGCTTTCCCTGTTTTACACCAACTCACGAAATGTTCACAATTGTTTGCCATTAGTCCATAGTCTCCAAAAGATACGAATCCCGCAAACACCAATAACGCTCTGTTTCGAGCTACCAGCCGATTCGCCGTATCCTCATGCTTGTATTCCACTTGTAAAAGGTAGGTTCCCCATCTTTCAAACGCACGTTCTTCCACTTGCTCAAACTCCTCAAGAATAATCTGGGGTGCTCCGCTCCCATTGCCTCGTGAAAAATGGATAACGTATCCCTCTTCAATAGCAAGCAAATGGTGCTGAGCCGGAGCCATCCCTGCCATATAGAATGTATGTATATAATGTTTCCCCATCTTAGATCGATGAAAAGCATTCGCAAATGATTTGTTCCCAACCATGCAGATTAATGTGAAATCATCACCATATACACTACATAGATTTATACTAGCCGGTATCGCATTACCACGACCGGCTGTATAATAATGAACGGCATTAGCATAAGCTATGGATTTGTCAAATTCGAATTGCGGCGTGTATTCATATAGACATGCGCCAGAACAGAAATCCTTGGCCGAACATTTTTCTATGCTAAACAATATAATTGAGCCCATTTTGATACAACGCTGGAAGATCACGCTATTATCGCCATAAATACCGAATTGGAACATTCGGTTGTTTCGTTGCGCCACGATAGGAGTTCCTTGTTCTTTATATCTCAAATCGGAATAATCCAATCTGATATGATTATTTAAAAAGTTACCAAACATATTCTATTTATTAAAATAAACGCTCTATAGTTTACTTTTCCTTTCCTATGTGCCACCAATCCAATTAGCAAAACTCCAGAATCCTCTCCTCTATCTCCGCAAACCGTTCCTCCAGAACGTTGATACGAGGTTCATCCGGCAAACGGAAGGGTTGGTCTCGCAAATCAATGATTTCTGACGCATGGTTGAATGTGGAACAAAGCAATAGACGTTTGGCACGCTCATCCCGCTCCTCGGACTGACGCAGGAACTCATGCGAATGGTCGGCTGGATAAGTTTCCTTATAAAAATGCCAAATGCAATCACGTAAGGCGGCATGGCGTATGCCCGCATCTCGGACGAGGTTTATTTGCTTCTCATCGGCCTCACCTGTAAAGATACTTCTCAATGCCTTGTCATAATCCAAAATATGGAGAGTAAGCAATAGATTGATGTTGGAACGAAGTACCGCCTCGCCAAGCATCCCAGCCTTTTCCATATACTGGACCAATGCTTGTTGCCACGCCAAATGGTCGCAAGCGAATTCTTCGAGCATTCCTTCGCCTCCGGACTGCAAATAGCCGGAAAAGTCAAAAATTTGACGGCCATATTGTCGCATTTTCTCCTGTTGCTCTTTGGATGCCTCTGCCCGTATATCATCGGGCAGTCCATCCGGAATCATAGAGTCCATGTATCCCTTCATCCGGTTGGGGAGTCCTTTCGTATACAGATATTGGACCTCCTCCACACTACGACGTGCATCAGCGAGAAATTCAGCCGCTATTTCAGGACGATAGTAAAAGAGGGCGTGAGAGGATTCGTGAAGCAATATAAACAGCATTTGCAGTTCAACGGATTGCGTCACAGAGTTTACATAACGCCTATCAATCTTGCGTATGATTTGATTCACCTCCTTTTCCAATTGGTCTAACGCAACCTCCGCTTTGGGATAGGCATCGCAATCCAAATAGAGGTTGTAAAGTCGGAAAAACACGACACTCTCACTGTCGATGGAAGGGAACTGCAACATCAGGTTATAAAGTGTCAGGAAAGATCTGATTTTAGGATTAAACCGCACAAAACACCCCATTACGTCCACTTTGGGAAAGACACAACCAGGGCGTGCCTTCTCCAACATAAGGCGAATGCCATACTGCCGGTTGATTCGCTCCAACGCCTCGTTCATTAACGCTTCCATATTCATGTTCCTTCATTTCTTCGCATGACGTGCCAAGAGAATCGCTTGCTGTAAGCTCAATCCGTCACGGTCAATGTTGTTATATATATAATGTATATGTACTTGCCCGAGCGTCTCCTCATCAGACAGGGCGGCAAGACATTCCAAAGCATCAGCCATGCGATCGGCACCGCCCTCCACCTCATAACAGCAGAGGATACGATCCGCATAGGCGGCATCAAAACCACGAAGGATAATCTCCTTACACTCCAATTCGTACATCCCCGTGCTTAGATGGAGTTTGCCCGTGTCTTGATACGGTATCTCCAGCACGATCCGGATACGTCCCTCTTTTCCCTCCTCGGACTTAGGAGCCTCGATCTCGATATGCCCCGAAGCCTTTCCATCCAGCAGCACTTGGATGGCCTTATGCTTTTCCACCATGGAGAGCCGGCGTATCATCTCGTTGCAACGGCGGTTGAATGTGGCATAGGTAACGCCTCCTTCCAACTCACCAAAATAAGGTCGCAACGCCTCGAAGAATGCCTTTTTAAAAACCGTTCCGGCATTAGCCCGCTTGTTATCATCCAGGATCATCGCTTTCACGACTTGCTCCACCACCTCTTTCATGGTGTCGCACGCACCCAATTGATCCAGGTAACCTTGCAGCCGCACTTTGTCCGAGATGTACCAGTCGAGTGTCTTAGTCGGCATGGCGATCGCTATTTATGTGATTCATGCAACAGGTCGCAACAAATTTTCCGCTTGTCTGCGGCCACCGTATTTTTGCCCGCAAAGCTTTACGATAGAGACCGGTATCTATAAATCGAATAATCACCATAAAAAAATCAGAAGTCATGAACGAGACAAATTTCCGCATCCGCCCCTACTCCAAAAGGGAGTTGGCGAAGCTCTATTTTCCTGATACAATTAACGAGGAATCTGCCATCGCAAACCTCCGTAACCTGATGAAGCATAACCCCGACCTGCTCGCCGAGTTGAAAGAAGCGTACTATAAGACTCATAACAGGACGTTTACACCTAGGCAAATAGGCATCATCGTACAGTATCTCGGTGAACCGTAAGCGGGAACTGAAGCCGTTAGTTATTCACTTCCCGAGCCGTTAGTTATTCACTAGGTATAGCCGCTAGTTATTCACTTGACAAGCCATTAGTTATTCACTTCGGAAACGCCTTAAACGAAACAACCGGAATGAAACCGAAAGCATCCGAAAGTGAGGTTTTCGACTTCCTTACTTTTGTATCAGTCAATGACATTGATAAAAATAACAGAGTATTCACTATTAAAATTTTAACATTATGGCACAGCCTTTTTATGCTAGAAAAATCGATTTGAACATTGGCCCTCGTAAGGGAGAAACTGTTTACAGTGCTCAAGCTTATTATTATGGTACAATCACTACCAAGCAGGTGGCTACCCAGATCGCACAAGAGTCGGCCTTGACACCGGCCGACGTGATCGGGGTCATCGAACGTCTCGCTTATTTCTGCCAAACCCACATGGCGCTTGGTTACAAGATCAAGCTGGACGGATTGGGCATCTTCTACAACGAGTTGCTCACCGAGAAAAGCGTAAGCACACCCAAGGAGGTGACAGCTAAGCTGGTGAAAAGTATCCGACCGGCGTTTAACGCCGAGTATACGATCCTTAACGGGACGTTCCGTTATGCGCTCCTGCCCGAGAAAACCAATTTGGTGAGAATCGACTTTAAGGGTGGGGTACCTATCGTAACTCCCGAGGAAGGGGACTCCGAAAGTCCCGACGAGATCAGATCTCCAAGAACTATACATTATTCACCCTCAAATTTGAACAGACATGAGCAATTCAAGTAAAATCGATTGGAAGAAAATAGTCCAAGCTATCGTACAGGCTATTATCGCAGCCTTAACGGCATTAGGTGTATCTTCCTGTGTTTCTCACTTCTAAATTCTAGTGACAATGACGCAAGAAACATTTCCCATGATTGTCGGCGGAGAAGAGACGCTCAACGAGCGTACCCTGCTGACGCAAGTGGAAAGCGGATTGATGATGAATGGGGCGGACTCTGTCCGCTTCATCGTCATACATTGCTCCGCTACCCAAAGTGACCGTGACTATACGGTGGAACAGCTTCTCCGTGACCATAAGGTACGGGGATTCCGTACCATCGGCTATCATTTCTATATCCGCAGGAGTGGAATCGTGACACAGCATCGCCGACTGCTGGAAGTAGGTGCCCATGTCCGTGGACTCAATCGTTGCAGCATAGGTATTTGTTATGAAGGCGGATTGGATGAAAGCGGCAAAACCGCCGATACCCGTACCCCGGAACAGAAGGAGCGATTGAGGGAACTCCTGTGGAAACTCCACACGCTCTTTCCTCATGCGTTTATCGTGGGGCATCGTGACTTGCCCGGCGTAAAGAAAGCTTGTCCCTGCTTCTCGTGCGATGAATATCGTTACTTGTTCCATTAACTATCCCGGGAAATGTGTCGCTATGATGCCTTGCAACATTCGAGAGACATTTCCCGATATTCTTTTCTTCATAACACTTTCTTTCCAAAGCGTAAGGCTATGAATATCAGTTCCACAGAGTTGATAATAGCCGTTTTTCAGTAGCCACTCCGCCTTACCTCGAACCTCCGGACCATATGCACCGATCAAGGAAAGGAGATTCAATTGGAACCTCACGTTCATACCTTTCAATCGCCAATAATCTTTCTCATTCATATAGGTATATCGTTCGGGATGCGCCAGTACAGGTATATAGCCTTTTGCCTTGATCCGAAGCAGAATATTATTTAATCCCATCGGAGGATTAAAATAGGAAGTCTCCACTAGCAAATGTTTTTGAGCCTTGCCAATCGGCAACAAGTCTTCCGAGGCCAGTCGCTCCTCAAATAAGTTATCCAACATGTATTCCGCGGCTAAATGGAGAGCTATACCTCCGGAATAATATTGAAGAAGAAGCTGGAAACGTTCTCTCAATTTCTCGCTCGTGTTGGGAATGTCTTCCATGACATGGGGAGTAAGCCAAATAGATTTAACTCCTAGTTTCTCCAAACAATCCAACGTATCCAAAGATTCACCCAACGTCCGTATACCATCATCCACCCCGGGTAATATATGTGAATGGTAATCAGTAAATCCCTCCAAAATACCGCTTCCCACAAGACTGGTCTGCTTTTTGAAAAACCACATCCTATTTATTCCTCTTTCGTATATCCGGCGTAGCCGTAATGGTAGCCATATTTGTAGCCATAACGGTTACCTCCTCCGTCTGTTCCATTTAAGATCAAAGACATGTTGCCGTATTTACGTTCCGTATGGAACTTCTCGACATCCGCTAACAGGTTTCGGTCAAGTAATCCCGCACGGATGATAAACAAGGTCAAGTCTGAGTACTTATTGATAATGGAAGCATCGGCCACGATCTCGACCGGCGGACAATCGATAAAGATATAATCATACTCCATACGGAGCTGTTCCAGCAATGTGGCAAAACGTTCCGAGAATAAAAGTTCCGTAGGGTTTGGGGGGATCGTACCTACGGGAATCACATCCAAACCGGCGATAGTTTCTCCCTTTACGATAATAGAGCTATAATCCGGAACCTGTCCGCTTAGGTAATCGGATATGCCACACTTTGGAGAATGGATATAATCGCTAAGGGATGCTCGACGAAGGTCCATATCTATCGCCAGAACTTTTTTACTTTTTACGGCGAGACTCGTGGAGAGATTCATCGTTATAAAGGTCTTACCGCTACCGGGATTCAAGGAAGATACCATGATAACCTTTGAGTGAGCGTCTTTTCCCATCATGAACTCTAAATTGGTACGTACTACCCGGAATGCCTCATTGATTACGTTGCGGCTTTTTTCCTTGACTACGATTATGGCCTTTTCCTCTTTCTTACGCCGGAAAAAGCCTTTTTTCGCCCGATATGACAAAGGTATCTCTCCAACGAATGGAATGGTCAATCGCTCTATATCTTTTCGCCCGCGAATAGTCGTATTCATATTCTCCAACATAAACAGGATCACGACCGGTATTAACAAGCCGAGCGCAAAAGCTACCAATAAGATATTCTTCTTAACCGGGGCTATAGGAAGCATATTTCCCGTCGGCGGGGTGATCAACCGTGTATTATATGCCGTAAAAGCTTGGGACAACTCATTCTCCTCACGTTTCTGCAACAGGAATAAATACAATGACTCTTTTACCTTTTGCTGACGTTCCACTGATAACAGGTATTTCGCTTGCGAGGGATTAGCGGCGATACGGGCCGTGGTTTGCTTCTCGCTTTGTCGCAAAGTACTAATTTGCGTATTAAGCGTGACTACCAGATTATCAATGGACGAGATGATAGCCGTACGCATGGCCTGCAAGGAATGATCCAGATCCATCACCAACGGATTTCGCTCGCTACTGTTCGCCACTAAATTGTTACGTTGCAACTGCGTCGTATTGTATTCTGATATCTGATGTTCTATATTGGTGCTTTCCAAACCGGAGTTAGCCGGTAGCAACTGGTTCTTGCTGGAAGCGTTCGTCAAGTAGTTCCGGATATAACGGGCCATGGATAACTGAGTGTTCAAAGTAAGGATGCGGGAATTGGTCTCGCTGGATTGCGCCAGATACAAACTGGAGGCCGCTTGCACATCCGGCAGCAGATTCTCGCTTTTATAAGTAGAGATATTCTCATCCACGCTCCCCAACTCCCCCTCAATCACACCCAAACGATCATTGATAAACATGGAGGTACTGATGGCGATCTGGTTTTTGTCTTTTACCCAATTCTCATTATAGACGGATATCAAGGTATTCAATATGTCTTCCGCACGCCGCACACTGACATCCTTAATCGAGAGGTTGATCACCGTTGATTTCTCGTCGCTTAACGCTACGCTCAAATTACCGGAATAGGCGGATAACGTGCCATACAGACCGGATCGCGAGACATAAATCGGCTGAGCGAACGCTCCTTGAAAATAAGGGGTCGGATCTATCGTCAGTTTACCCACCGGAGTCGTAACCAACTCCCGTAACTTACAGGTCATGACCGAGGTCTCTTCAAGCTCCTCACCCTCCCGAATGAAATCGGATAGTTCCACGTTCTCCTCATCCAGCAAACGTAAGGTAAAAGACACGGATTCATTATCTTGCAAATCCGCAAATGAAACAGAGACCGGAAGATCCTGTCCATAAAGGACTTTGCGATAAAAAGCCCCATCCGTATGATAGGCAACATCCAAACGCAATCGATTCACGACATCCAGCATAATCGCAGGAGATTGCAAGGATATCAACTCATTGTTCACATTGGTGTTCGCCTGAAAAAGCCCCAGATCGGAAAAAGAGCCTCCCACCTCGCCGGAAAGAGATTGCCCCTTCGACTCGTCCTTGATCAACAAAGCCGCCGACCGCATATAAACCGGAGGAGTAACCAATACATAAAGAATAGCGACACTTAGCGTTATCCCCAAAGAGATGACAAACCAATACCACTTGGAGAGACAGAGGTAAAACAAGTCCTGAATCCGCATGAAGTCCTCCGGTTGACCCGTTCTAACGTTATTTTGAGCCATAATTTTTTAATGAATGAATTGAATGATCAATTATTATTTGAATACAAGTACGCTAATCGTTGTCAACAAGGAAGCCAGCGATATCCAAAAGGAGGTGGAACGAACATTGTTTCCGTTGACAGTGGACTGACGTGCCCGCACGGTATTCGGCTCCACATAAATCACGTCATTCTGCTGGAGGTTATAGGCGGGAGACGCATACATCTGGCTGGCGGAGCAAAGGTCTATGCCGTAAACTCGTTGCGCTCCATTTTCCTCACGTAGTACCATTACCTTATCCCGTTTGCCATAAATCGTCAAATCGCCCGCCATACTG
>OCPR01000530.1_pt1 | contig 44238 bp, 52 predicted proteins | sample 1538611 | NCBI WGS metagenome assembly OCPR01 (sample SAMN04571711, study PRJEB22368) | human gut metagenome | biome: human gut; material: stool | host: Homo sapiens | place: Luxembourg | collected 2012-09-28
CACTTTGTACGTCAACAGTCAATTTTCATATCGGTGTTTATTTTCCGACACTTATGAGTTATTTTGTATCTATTTCTACAAATTTTGTCACTTTGCCCAAAACAAATTAATTCAAAACCATGTTTTTGTATAAAAGAAAAAGGACGTTTTATCGTCCCATTCTTACTTTATGTCTGTTACACGTTTTCCGTCTATAAACGTCATAACACATTCAGACTCAAATCTTGTCGGCAAATCGGTAAACACTGCAATATCGGCGTCTTTACCGACTTCAAGCGTACCCACTCTGTCGTCAATCCAACAGTTTTTTGCCGCTGTGGAGGTTATCGCTTTCAGTGCTTTCTCTTCGTCCATACCGTTCTTAACCGCCATAACCGCACAAAGCGACAGATTTTCAATCGTAATTTCGGGGTGATCCGTTATTATCGCAACGTCAATACCTCTGTCCGAAAGATTTTTATATGTATCAAAAGTTAAGTTTTTAAGCTCCGGTTTACTTCTGTCCGAAAGTGTCGGACCAAGCATTACAGGTAATTTTTCACGTTCCAAAATCGGTGCTATTCTGTCACCGTCCGAGCAATGTTCAAGCGTAACGCAAATATCAAATTCTTTGCCCAATCTGATTGCACTGCAAATATCGTCTGCCCTGTGTGCGTGAATTTTAACAGGTATCTGTTTTTTGAGTACAGGTATCATTGCGTCAAGCTTTATGTCGAATTCAGGCTTGTCGTGCTCTTCGCTGTTTTCATTATATGCGTCAAGCTGATTCATATAATCTCTTGATTTTATAAGCAATTCGCGTATCAAGGCCATTGTTCCCATACGCGTAACAGGCGCCTCGTCCTTTTCGTTGTACACGCATTTTGGGTTTTCACCAAGTGCAAATTTCATTGCAACAGGTGTTTTAATAATCATATCATCTACGCATATTCCGTACGTCTTAACCGCCGCAAACTGTCCGCCAACAGGGTTTGCACTGCCCGGTCCTGTTACAACGGTTGTAACACCTGCGTTATACGCGTCTTTAAACCCACGGTCAAACGGATTTATTCCGTCAATCGCACGAAGGTGCGGCATTATCGGGTCGCTGTCCTCGTTACCGTCATCACCCTCAAATCCAAGCGAATCTTCAAACATTCCGACATGACAATGTGCGTCAATCAGTCCGGGCATAACGATTTTACCCTCTGCGTCAATAATCTTATCCGCCTCAAATGCTTTATCTTCACCTACATACTGTATTTTTTCATCAAACAATATACAGCCGTTCTTGTACTTTTCGCCTGTCATTGTTACTATTTCGGCATTTTTTATAAGTGTCTTCATAGTTTTATCCTTTTACCTTTTATATGCTTTTAATTCCGAGTTCATTCACATAATTAACCGCACTTGTCGCGGCGATTGCACCGTCTGCCGCCGCTGTTATAACCTGTCTTAACGGTGATACTCTTACGTCACCTGCGGCAAATATACCTGTTATGTTAGTCGCAAGGTACATATCCGTCTTGACAAATCCGTGCTGACAACATTCAACCCCGCAATCTTTTGCAAGATCGGACGACGGCTTTACGCCTATTGCGACGATAGCGCCCGATACGTTCAAAATACTCTTTTCGCCTGTTACTGTGTTTCTAATATCAACACCCTCAAGCATATTTGAGCCTACGAATTTATCAACTACGGTATCTGTAAGCACGGTTATTTTGCCGTTTCTTTTTACGTTTTCAACCATTGTAGCCGCCGCTCTGAACTTCTTGCTTCTGTTTAGTACATAGACTTTACGGCAAAATCCCGCAAGATACAATGCGTCCTCCATAGCCGTATTTCCGCCGCCTACAACACACACGTCCTTATCCTTAAAAAACGCGCCGTCACAAGTCGCACAATACGAAACACCTGCACCGGCAAACTGTTCTTCACCGTCCGCACCGAGCGTTTTTGGTACTGCACCTGTTGCAAAAATTATTGACTTTACCATATAAGTATTTCTTCTTGTGTGAATAACCTTTATGCCGTATTCGGCATTTTCGATTGACTTAACATTTTCCGAAACAAATGTTGCGCCGAATTTTCTTGCGTGTTCTTCGATTGCTTTTGAAAGTTCTTCACCTGTCGGATTGTTTGCAAATCCCGGATAATTGTCTATTTCATATGTTTTTATTGCTTGACCGCCGTATGCGATTTTTTCGATTACAAGCGTTTTCATACCGCCTCTTGCGGCATATATGGCAGCTGACATTCCGGCAGGACCTCCGCCGATTATTGCAACATCATATATCATTATTTATCGTCCTCTTTCTCTTTTTCATTTACATATGCTTCAATAATATATCTTGGACGGCGTTTAACTTCTTTATACAATTTACCGATATACTCGCCTATAAGTCCGACAGACAAAAGCTGTACACCGCCTATAAACCATATCGAAACCATAAGTGACGCCCAGCCTGCACCTGTGTGACCTATAATTTTCTGCACAAGTGCGTATATCGCCATAACGAACGCAAACACGCACACAATCGCACCGAATGCCGAAATCATTCTGATTGGGCTTATGCTGAATGAAGTTATACCGTCAAACGCAAATGAAAGCATTTTCTTTAACGGATATTTTGACTCGCCCGCAAAGCGTTCGTTTCTGTCGTAATACACATTCGTTGAGCGATAGCCGACAAGCGGAACCATTCCTCTTAGGAACAGATTTCTCTCAGGGAATTGTGCCAATCCTTCAAGCGCACGTTTGCTCATCAATCTGTAATCCGCGTGATTGAATACAATATTAACGCCCATAAACTGCATTAATTTATAAAATCCTACCGCCGTTGTGCGTTTAAAGAATGTATCGGTATCACGTTTGTTTCTTACACCGTAAACAACGTCATATCCGTCAATGAAGTTTCTCACCATATCAGGTATTACGTGTATATCGTCCTGCAAGTCCGCATCAATGGATATTGCACAGTCGCAGTCGTCTTTAACTGTCATAAGACCGCCGAAAAGTGCGTTTTGATGTCCGGCATTCTTGGCAAGCTTTATTCCCGATATTTCTGTATGAGCCTTAGTCAGTTCATCTATTATGCTCCATGTTTTATCTTTAGAACCGTCATCTACAAAAACGATTCTGCTGTTGTCATTTATAAGTCCGTCATTTTTCATTTCACCGAATAATTCAAGCATTTGCTTTGATGTTTCGTGCAAAACAGCTTCTTCATTATAGCACGGTACCACTACATACAAATTGACACTCTTACTCATCGCTATATCTCCTTTGTAAATTACAATAATATATATACTCCTTTATTATATAACATTTTCTTTGTATAAACAAGTATATTTTATTAAGTTTACTTTACATTATGAATTTCCTACTACAAAAAATATTTTGCATATGATATACTTTATGCGATATATCTTAAATATAAAGGAGGTCTTGGCAATATGTATAAAACTACTTTTACAGAACTAAAAACAAGAGCTAAAGACGTTTTAAAGTCAAACTACTGGTATTCATTCGGAGTATGTATATTGATTTCACTTATCACATCACTCGGAACTTCGGTTGCTACAGTGACTAATATGGTTAATTCGGACGCCGGTTCGGCAGGTACATCAATATCAGCCGTACTTCAAATATTAATCGCTCTTTTTGTCACATTCCCTCTAAGCGTGGGATCGTGCAGATTTTTCATAAAGGCAACTGTCAACGCACCTAATGTATACGATTTGTTTTTCCCTTATAAAAACAATCTCGGCAACGTAATCGGTATTAATGTGTTTGTTGCGATTTATACATTTTTGTGGTCGCTGTTGTTCATCATACCGGGAATTATCAAATCATTCCAATACTCAATGATTCCTTATATTCTTGCCGAAAATCCGGCTATGGACAGACGCAGAGCATTTGAAGTTACAAAATCGCTTACCGACGGAAACAAAGGCAGAATATTTTTATTCTCACTTTCGTTTTTCGGTTGGATAATTCTAAGCTTTATCACATTCGGTATAGGATTTTTGTTCCTTGAGCCGTATATATCGGCATCATTTACTCAGCTTTACTTTGATTTAAAAGCTGAGGCAATCGCAAAAGGCACTGTAACGCCTGAAGAATTTACTTATAATATTTAGGACTTGATAATATGGAAAATATAGAACGAATGAAACCTTCTCAAACGTATGAAGTAATGGATTTATGGCTGCGAACAACAATTCATTCAAATTCATTTGTTGAAGAAAACTTTTGGGAAACACATTACGATTTTGTAAAAGAAAAATACATAAACGGCAAAGAAAATTTTGTTTACATCATTGACGGCAAAATTGTCGCTTTTACCGGTGTGACGGAGGATAACAGAATAACAGGGCTTTTCGTCGATCCCGAATATCAAAACAAAGGTATCGGAACGGCACTTATAAATTTTCTGAAATCGGAGTACAATATGCTCCATATACCTATTTACGCAAGAAACAGAAAGGCTCTTGCATTCGCAACCCGTACCGGCTTTATCATTGACGGTGCACTTCGCCACGAACATAACGGAGAAGTGATGTACACTATGCTGTGGAATATGTAAGAAAAATCGACTCAAAGTCAAAAAGTCTAAATCAATTTGCACTGTATCGGCAAAATTATCCGTTACAGTGTATTTTTTTATGTTGAGATATTGCAAATCGTAAAGGTTTGTGATAAAATTATATACAGTAAAATATTTTAGGAGGTTTTTTTCCAATGTTAAAAGAAGATGTGCTTAAAAAGCTAACTGACTGCGGTCTTGTTGCAGTTGTAAGAGCTAACAATGCTGAAGAAGCAATTAAAATTTCAGACGCTTGCCTTGCAGGCGGTTGTACAGGTATCGAACTTACATTTACAGTTCCGGGTGCCGACAAGGTTATTGCTGCTTTGGCTGAAAAATATTCAAACGGCGAAATGATGCTTGGTGCAGGTACTGTTCTTGATCCTGAAACAGCAAGAATGGCTATCTTGGCAGGTGCAAACTTTATCGTAAGCCCTGCTTTCAATGCAGAAACAGCTAAGCTTTGTAACCGTTACAGAGTACCTTATATGCCTGGTTGTGCTACAATTACAGAAGTTATCACAGCTATGGAGGCAGGTGCTGACATCATTAAGATATTCCCTGCAGATCTATACGGTCCTAAGATTATAAAGGATATTAAGGGTCCTCTTCCTCAGGCTCAAATGATGCCTACAGGCGGCGTTGACAAGGATAACGTTGCTGATTGGATTAAGGCAGGCGTTGTTGCAGTAGGTGCAGGTTCATCACTTACAAAGGGTGCTAAGACAGGCGACTACAACGCAATTACCGAAACAGCTAAAGAATTTATTGCAAATATCAAAGCTGCAAGAGCAGAACTTAACAAGTAATTTATAATTAAAGGAGATTTATATAATGGCAAAAGTTGTTACAATGGGTGAAATCATGCTTAGACTTTCAACCCCTGGAAATCAAAAATATATTCAAGCTACACAGTTTGACATAAACTACGGCGGCGGTGAAGCAAACGTTGCAGTTTCACTTGCGAACTACGGTCACGATGCTGAATTTGTTACAAAAGTTCCTGAAAACCCAATCGGTGCTTGCGCAGTTGCGGCACTAAGAAAATACGGTGTTGAAACAAAGCACATCGCTAAGGGCGGCGACAGACTTGGTATCTACTTCCTTGAAACAGGTGCGTCAATGAGACCTTCAAACGTTACATATGACAGAGCTAACTCATCAATCGCAACAGCAAGCATTTCTGATTTCGATTTTGACGAAATCTTTGAAGGTGCTGACTGGTTCCACTTCACAGGTATTACTCCTGCTGTTTCAGACGCTGCCGCTGAACTTACAGAGGCTGCTTGTAAAGCTGCCAAGGCTCACGGCGTAACAGTTTCTTGTGACCTTAACTTCAGAAAGAAACTTTGGACAAGCGAAAAAGCTCAAAAGGTTATGTCAAACCTTATGCAATATGTTGATGTTTGTATCGGTAACGAAGAAGATGCAGATAAAGTTCTTGGTTTCAAGCCTGAAAACACAGACGTAACAAGCGGTGAACTTAACCTTGCAGGTTACGAAAGCATTTTCAAGCAGATGGTTGCTAAGTTCGGATTTAAGTATGTTATTTCATCACTTAGAGTTTCTAAGTCAGCTTCTGATAACGGTTGGTCAGCTTGCATTTACTCAAGCGAAGATGATGAATTCTATCATTCAAGAGAATACAGAATTCGTCCAATCGTTGACCGTGTAGGCGGCGGCGATAGCTTTGCCGGCGGTACAATCTGCGGTTTTGTTGACGGTAAGAACTTCAAGGACGCTCTTGAATTCGGTGTTGCGGCATCAGCTCTTAAGCACACAATCCCTGGTGACTTTAACCTTGTTACAAGAGAAGAAGTTGAAACTCTTGCAGGCGGCGACGGCTCAGGTCGTGTACAAAGATAAGTTTTTAAGTATACAAAAAACGGCATTCGATAATGCCGTTTTTTTGTGTGCTCATTTACATTTGTATTTCGTTTTGTATACTTTGTTGAATTTTGTATTTTTTTGCTATATAATATCATTGTCGGATTATTCCGATATAGGTAAGACCTCTTAACGGTGTTTTCACCGGCGGTTATACTCTCTTTTATATTCACAGGCTGTTATGCTGAGTCTATGAAAGGGGGAATGCTTATGAAAAGTAAGCATATTGCTACATATGGCGAAGAAATTGCTCACAGCAATTTTAGAAATTATCATATTTTTGATAATTTTCTCTATAAAAGCACAATAACCGCCCTCCTACCAAGATTGCGGTTATTGTAATAACTAATTTCAGGGTATAACCGTTTGAGGTCTTACCTTTTTTCTATATTTATTATATATCTATTCATTCATTTTGTCAACACTGCAAACAACTTTATATCAAGCTGATTTGTTCGCCACCATATTTATCTTCATACTTATTCAAATACTCAAAGCATTCATTCACGTCACACATAATACCGTTTTTAATACATTCGCTTTTATAAATCATATTAAGTTGTCTGCTGTTCGGAGATGAAAGCTGATAGCTGTTTCCGTACATTCTGATATATTTTTCTTTAAGTCCCGGAAAATGTTCATCGAGTTTTTTATAGAAATACTCTCTATTACCGTCACGCAACGTAACACCCATATCAAAATTAATAATCCCCTTCACTTTTGCTCTGACACAATAATCAAGTATTCCCCTAATATTTTCTTCGGTATCATTTATAAAAGGCAATATCGGGCAAAGCCACACAACAGTCGGTATACCGTTATCACGCAATATTTCAAGTGCACGAAATCTCTCATATGTAGTTTCAACATTCGGCTCAACAATGCGGCACAAATCCTCATCATATGTGGTAAGCGTCATCTGTACGACACATTTTGATTTTTCATTTATCTTCTTTAACAAATCAAGATCACGAAGAACTTTTGTCGATTTAGTAATCATTGTCACACCGAAACCATACCTTTCAATCACTTCAAGACACTTTCGCATATTACCGAGTTTTTCTTCTATTGGCATATACGGGTCAGACATTGCACCTGTTCCAATCATACACTTGTTTCTCTTTCTTCTGAGTGTATTTTCCAACAATCTCACCGCATTAGCCTTAACTTCAATATCTTCAAATTTATGATTCATCTGATAACACAAACTTCTTGAATCACAATAAATACACCCATGCAAGCAACCTCTGTATATATTCATTCCGTTTTTCGCCGATAAAATCCCTTTAACATTTACTTCATGCATACATTCCACCCTTTAGCATTATTATACTATTATATCACTTTTAATATTTCCGCACAAGAAAAAAAGTCGGTTACCCGACTTTATATATAAACTGTAATCGGCGAGAATGGGAAAGCCGAAAGCAGGTTATAGTCTTTTATGTTCGCCTGTAATAGAGAACTGCACCCATTCGGCGATATTAACCGCATGGTCGCCGATTCTTTCAAAATACTTTGCAACCATAAGCATATCAAGCACTTCGGAAGTTCCCTCATCTTTTTTAATAATATCCACAAGGTCGTTGACGATTTCTTCAAACAATGCGTCAACAACATCGTCATTATGAGAAACTTCTTCTGTGACAAGCAAATCCTTTTTAATAAACGCCTCAACGCTCTTATTGACCATATCAATAGTTGCCGCCGCCATACGTTGAATATGCTTTGATTTTTTCAACATCTTCTTTTTTGCGGTTGCCGCAATTTCCGCTATATCCTCCGCCTGGTCGCCGATACGTTCCATATCGGTTATCATTTTAAGTGCGGCTGAAATAAGTCTTAAATCACTTGCAACAGGCTGTTGAGTCAAAAGCAATTTCAAACAAAGACTTTCAATCTCACGTTCTTTATTATCTATCGACTTTTCATAGTCATACGCTTTATTTATCGAATGTTCGTCACCGTCAAGTGCCTTTACCGCATTTGCGATTGCACTTTCAATAAGTCCGCCCATTGTAGTAAGTTCTTCATTGAGAAGCGCCAACTGTCTTTCAAATTCATCTCTCATTATCCAAACCTCCCTGTTATGTAATCTTCGGTTCTTTTATCTTTTGGTTTTGAGAAAATCTTTTGTGTATCGTCAAATTCCACTGCCTCACCAAGCAAGAAAAATGCTGTTTTATCCGAAACTCTTGCGGCTTGCTGCATATTGTGCGTAACCATAATTATAGTGTACTTATCCTTAAGCTCCCACACCAAGTCCTCAATTTTAGATGTGGATATAGGGTCAAGTGCCGAAGTCGGTTCATCCATAAGCAACACTTCCGGTTCTACCGCAAGTGCTCTTGCAATACAAAGTCTTTGTTGCTGACCGCCCGACATACCAAGTGCACTTTTCTTTAATCTATCCTTTGTTTCGTCCCATATAGCCGCCTGTTTTAACGAACGCTCAACTATTTCGTCAAGCTTGCTTTTCGCCTTAATTCCATGTGTTCTCGGACCGTATGCGATATTATCATATATACTCATAGGAAACGGATTAGGCTTTTGAAACACCATACCTACACGTCTGCGAAGTTCATTCACTTCAATATCACCGTAAACATTTTTACCGTCAAGCAAAACCGTTCCGTCAATCTTACAACCCTCTACAAGGTCATTCATTCTGTTTAGCGTTTTTAAAAACGTAGACTTACCACACCCCGACGGGCCTATAAGTGCCGTAACTTTATTTTCGGGAATCTGCATATCTATCCCTTTTAAAGCGTGGAAATCACCGTAATGCAAATGTAAATTCTTTATATCAAATTTCACTTTAAAATTCCATTCCTTTCTATATCATCAATCCTTTGCCGCAAACTTCTTCGCAACAAGTGATGATATAAAGTTAATTATCAACACAAATATCAACAATACAACCGCCGTTGCATATGCTTGATTTGTGTACAAGCCCTCGCTTGACAGTACATACATATGTATTGCAAGTGTACGTCCCGATGACAGAAGTCCTTTTGAAACCTCCGCAACAGTACCTGCCGTATAAATAAGCGCCGCCGTTTCACCGACAATTCTTCCTATTGCAAGGATAACGCCTGACAATATACCCGGCATTGCAGCCGGAAGAACAATTTTAAACACAGTTCTAAGCTTGCCTGCACCGACTCCGAAGCTTGCCTCACGATATGAATCGGATACTGCAAGAAGTGCCTCTTCTGTTGTTCTCATAATAAGCGGAAGTACCATTATTGCCAACGTTGCCGCACCGGCAAGTATTGAATATCCCCACTTTAAATATGTTACAAAAAACAACATTCCGAACAAACCATATACGATTGACGGTATTCCCGAAAGCGTTTCGGCGGTAAGCCTTATAATACCTACAACCTTGTTGCCCTTTTTCGCGTATTCGACAAGGTATATAGCAGTACATATTCCGAGCGGTACTGCAACTATAAGCGAACAGAGCGTCATTTCAATCGTGTTTATTATTGCCGGTAACATTGATACGTTTTCGGTTGTGTAATGTAAGCTGAACAATTTAGGGCTTAAATTAGGCAAACCCTTTATCAATATGTACGCAATCAAAAACAGTAATACACCAAACGTCAAACAGCTTGCAAGGATTACTGTTCCCTTTAATATTTTTGAGCCTAAATGTTTCATTGCTTGTTCCTTCCCTTTATGATACTAAATGATATGTTGATAAGAAGTATAAACACAAACAACACAACACCCGTTGCAATAAGCACTTCACGGTGTAAATCTGCCGCATAACCCATTTCGATTACGATATTTGAAGTCAAAGTTCTGACACCTTTTAAAAAGCTTGACGGCATTCTCGCTTGATTACCGGCAACCATAATTACCGCCATTGTTTCACCAATCGCACGGCCTATACCAAGAATAACTCCTGCAAGTATTCCCGATTTTGCCGCAGGTAATATAACTGTAAATATACTTCTTTCCTTTGTTGCACCGAGTGCCAACGCACCCTCATAATAGCTTTCGGGTACACTTCTTATCGCACTTTCCGATACACCGATAATTGTCGGCAAAATCATTATTCCAAGCAAAATCGAGGCTGTAAGCATACTGTTTCCGTTTCCACCGAAAACCGTTTTTACGAACGGAACAAGCACCACAAGTCCGAAAAAGCCGTATACTATCGAAGGAATACCTGCTAAAAGCTCCGTAGCAGGTTTGAGGATTTTATATAAGGGTTTTGGACAATATCTCGACATAAATATTGATGTCAGGATACCTACCGGTACACCAATAACGATTGCACCGGCGGTCACATATATACTTCCCAAAATCATCGGGAAGATTCCGAATGACGCAGGACTATCTGTCGGAGCCCAGTTAGTACCCGCAAGGAATTTGAAAAGTCCTACCTTACCCATTGCAGGTATTCCGTTTGCAAAAAGGAATACGCATATCAGCAATACGGCAAGTATTGAAGTAAGGGCGGCGGCGAAAAATACGCCGCCCATTATCTTCTCTTTGTATTTTCTCATGCCATTTCACTCCACATTGTCTTTGTACCTGTAAAGATGTCCTTTATATCCTCTGTTGACATATCGTCTGTCGGATTTTGAGGATTTACGATTACCGCAATACCGTCAAGTGCAATCGGTGTTGCTGTCAATGCAGCACTTTCACTGTCTTTTAATTCTCTTGACGCCATACCGATGTCGCAAGTACCTTCCATTGCACCTGTCATACCGGCAGTTGAGTCACTTGTCTGAAGTTCGATTTCTGCATTTGTATTGACTTTTAGATAAGCCTCTTTAAGCTTTTCCATTACAGGTGATACCGAAGATGAACCTGCTACAACGATTTTGCCTGCCGGCTTTGAACCTGCATACGGTTGAGCATCATCATTGATTTTAATATATCCGTCTGAAACTATTTCCTGTCCATCACTTGATAGGATATAGTCGATAAAGTCTTGTGCAACCTCTGAAATATCAGATTTTGTTGCTATATTAAAAGGTCTTGCAACCTTGTATGTACCGTTCTTTACGTTTTCGGCTGTTGCTTCTACTCCGTCAACCTTGACTGCCTTGACGCTTGATGAAAGTGAGCCAAGCGATACATAACCGATACCGTATTCGTCACCCGCAACGTTTGTAAGCATAACGTCAGTCTTGTTTGCGATTACTGCCTCGTTTGTTGTCTTGTCAGTCTTTGTGCCGTCTGCACCTTTTTCCTCTATTCCCATAAGCTCTATGAATGCGCCTCTTGTACCACTGCCGTTTTCTCTTGATACAACTGTGATGTCACTGTCTGCTTTAAAATCAGATGACGATGATGTTGTCGAAGTTGATGACTGCGGTGATTGTGTTGTTTCTCCGCAACCTGCAAGGGCTGTCATAGCCATAACTCCTACTAATATTCCTGCCAATAAATTTCTTTTCTTCATTTTTCTTATCTCCTTTTTACTTTATGAGTTTATTATAGACCTCTTATGTAAAATCCACTATCTGAATATGCTTAAATAAATGTAAAATAAAAAGTCGGTTTGTAAAATCCAACTTAAATGTGTAAGATAATTTTTAAATAGCACGCGTTAATAACAAAACAACTTCAACTTACATATTATATACAGCAGAGAAAACTATATAAGGAGGATACACTATGTTTGAAAATGTTTCTGTTATAGGCGGTGATTTAAGACAACTTACTGTTGCAAAGCTTTTGAAAGCTGAAGGGTATCACGTTTTTCTATACGGCTTTGATAAAGATATACAACTTGAAACACTTGAATGTGAAACGGATAAAGATTTGGTTTTGAGTGCAGATATAGTAATTTTGCCTGTACCCGTAACCTTTGACGGCAATACAATTAACTCGCCTTACGCAAAAGAACCGATGATTATTGATGATTTTCTGAGTGAAATAAACCCGTCTGCTTTGGTGTTCGGCGGACAAATACAACCTAACTTTCAAAAAGCACTCGAAGATAACCATATCGCATATCGCGACTACCTTAAACGCGAAGAACTTTCAATAAAAAATGCCGTCCCTACGGCATTGGTGATATGGGTATTGATTTTGGGGATATAAAAACAGATCATATATTCAATTAACTCATTAATATTATTATAATCAATAAACATCATCTGCCTCCTCAAAAAGAAACAATCTCACACCTTTCAATAACTGTCGTGTACTTTTCCATATAACCGTGAGTTGAGTATTTAATTTTAAAAGCAAAATCTAAGTATTTCAGTTTCACAAGCATATAATCATAATACACAATAATTTTATCGACAATCTCTCCGTACACATTTTCGGAGCAAACTGCATTTATTATGAAATTCCGCAACTCATCTGTATTGTTCTGTCTTTCCTGTATAGCGGTTTGGTTGTTCTGTTGTTTCTGCAAAATAGCATTGATTTTCTCAATCTCTTTATCATACTTATCTTTAAGAGCAGTCATTTCGTCTTTGTTTATGTCACCGCTATAATAACTGTCAAGCATACGCATTTTTTTACTTTGTATATCCTGTATCTGCAATATCAGATTTTGCGTATTACACTCCGACGTATCAGCCGAGTTATTAATCTCATTCAATATATCGTCAGCAATATTATTAATATCCACATCAAGCTGTTCGGTTATAAACTTCATACAAGTCAAAAGCGACTTATTGTTTATGGTACGCATATTGCAGCCGACTTGATTATTATTTTTATCAAGCTTTTTATTGCCGTGCGCCGTTCTCTCATGACAAGCCCACGTTATGTAGATACCGCTTTTCTTTTTTGATTTGCGTATCACAAACCTTGAACCACATTCGGAACAAATTATCTTACCACTGCACCAATATCTGTTGGAATACTTTTTCTTAGTGCTTTTATCCACACTTCGCCTTTGCAGTTCAGCCTGTGCCATATTCCACATTTTACGGCTGATTATCCCCGCATGATGATTTTCAATATATATTTTGTCCTCACTTTCATTTATGACCTTATGATGTGTAAGATAATCTTTCGTGACATATTTTTTTTGCAGTAAATCACCTACATACTTTTCATTACGTAAAATATTTAAAATCATCGTACTGCTCCAAAAATCTTTACTTGATTTAGGTGGTTTTATACCATCTTCGTAAAGTTCCCGTGCAATAATATGCGTACCTTTACCCTCATTTACGTACTTATGAAAAATTAATTTAACAACTTCCGCCTCGCTTTCATTAACAGACAATACACCGTCATTAATATCAAATCCGACAATACTGTTATTTCCGAACACAACACCGTTTTCCATAGCACGTCTTTGTCCCCATTTCACACGTTCTGAAATTTTTCGGCTTTCTTCCTGTGCAACAGATGCCATAATCGCCAAACGAAACTCACCGTCATTTTGACGTGTATCAATATTATCGTTGATGAAAAATACACCTACATCATATTCCTTTAACATACGAGTGTAATTCAACGTGTCAACAGTATTTCTTGCAAAACGGCTGACTTCCTTTGTTAAAATCAAGTCTATTTTTCCGTTTTTACAGTCGTCAATCATACGGTTAAAACCTTTTCGTTTCTTGGTTTGAGTGCCTGTGATACCCTCGTCAATGTAGCTTCTAAAAATGATACAAAAGCATATTAAACAAAATCCCGAAAAAACCGCATAACAGCGGTCTTTTCAGGACTTCGCTTATTTTGAAAGCAGTGCAGATTACCAACGGTTTACTTGAAATATATGATAGTCCAATTTGCAAAATGCACCCTTTCGGCTAAGTTGCACCCACTTTTGAAATAATCAAATTGTGTTAATTTAGGAATTTTAATATTAAATTATAGAACAAACTTCACTACTTTTTCATTACCGTATACATTTTCGTAAAATCCGATTACATTGTGGTTTCGCGTAAAATGGTATACGAAACCTCCCGTCAAGTGACATTTTAAAGCCGTTTTTACTTCCAATTATTGCAAAAGTATCTCAAACTACTTTTTACTTTCAAGAAAAAAGAAAGCTGCCGTTTCAGCAACTTTCCTGTAACTCAGTGCATTGTTTTCATAATATGCATCAAAGCGTCTTTCTGCTCCGCAGTCAGGCATTTCCACTCATTTATAAATTCCCTCAAACTATCCGTTAATTCAATCATATCATCCTCCGCAAAAAACTGTGCTGAAGTTATGCCGAAAGCCTTACAAATAGCTTCAAGTGTTATGATAGACGGTACGGTATTGTGATTGAATATATTTATAATTGTGGACTGTGCAAGACCGCTTTCTTTTGCGAGTCTATATTTCGTCCATTGTTGTGCTGCCAAAAGCTGTTGTATTCTTTCCAGTGTATCCAATATGTCACCTCTTCGTCTCTAATATAACCATTTTTGATATTACTACTAATGGTTATAATTTAACAAAAAAGTAGCCATAGTTAATATTGCTATATTGAAATGTTAGTATGACTATGTTATGATATAGTTTAAGATAAAAAATAGGAGGATTACTATATGTCCAATAAACTAATCGTGCTTTTACTGTCAATGTTGGTATCACTTACATCATGCGGAGTATCAACCAATGTTCAGCAGACCAGCCCAGCAACAGAAAAACCTATATCTACAGCTACTGTTGCGGTGACTTCTACCCCTACCATTACTCCAACGGCAAAACCCACACCACAACCGACAGAGGAACCTGTCTATCAGTTTTCGTTAGACGATATTCCCGTTTACTCAGGTGCAAGCTACATCACACTAAATAACAACATTCCGAGTTTCCACGACACCGAAATGACCACAGAAGTTTTTGAGCGTTATAGCAAGCATGACTCTTTAGGTAGATGCGGTGTCGCTTACGCAAATGTATGCAAAGAGCTGATGCCTACCGAAGAACGCGGAAACATAGGTATGGTGAAGCCTTCGGGATGGCACACGATACGTTATGACTTTATTGACGGTATGTACCTTTATAACCGCTGTCATCTTATCGCCTACCAGCTTGCTGGAGAGAACGCAAATGAGGAAAATCTTATAACTGGTACGCGCTACCTAAATATTGAGGGAATGCTCCCGTTTGAAAACAAAACCGCTGATTATGTCAATAGCACAGGAAACCATGTACTTTATAGGGTAACACCGATATTTGTTGGTGATAATCCGTTAGCTCTCGGTGTGCAGATGGAAGCGAAATCTGTGGAGGATAACGGTGCTGGGCTTCAATTCAATGTGTTCTGTTACAATGTCCAGCCTGGCGTGGGGATTGATTATGCCACAGGCGATAGCTGGTCTGACGGTACTATGGAAGTTAAATCCATACCTACCAAACCACCAACTGCCGCAGCACCAGCCGCTCCTGTTTCAAGTGGAACTAAGTATATACTTAACACCAACACTAAAAAATTTCACTACCCTTCGTGTTCCAGTGTTAGTGATATGAAAGAAAAAAACAAGCGAGAATTCACAGGAACTCGCGATGAAGCAATTTCACAAGGTTTTGTTCCCTGTAAAAGGTGTAATCCGTAGCAAAAAGCTCCGAGCATTCTCGGAGCTTCTTAAATTAACACTACTTTATTCCTCATCCCACATTGGAAGCACTAAAGCGTCATATTCTGCGCTTATGGCTTTACACAAATCCTCCTCATCGTCTTCGCTACTACAATCCATAAGTTTACAAATAACGTAAGCAATAATAACATGATAACGATGATTTATCTGTTCTGATTCATATCGTTGTGAAAATATATCATTTGTTTTTTACACAAACACAAAATGTTTGGCAAAAAAATCATAAAAACTGTAGATTTTCCCTGAATTATTTGATATAATATAATATAATAATGTATATTTAGAATAATCATTGCTATATTAGAGCATACGAATAGTACTGCATTATGTAACAGCAGAATTTATTACTTCTATGTTTGCAAAAAGGAGGAAAAATGTATTTATCAGAAAAAACAATCAAAGAAGCCATACAAGGGCTTAGAGGGACAGCCAATCACTTGATAAAAATATGGTTTGTTTTAAAAACTATGGGGATGGATGAGAATACTTCAGTTGAAATTGATACTGGAAATACAACGCCTTATCTAAAAAGGCTGTTTGGTTGCGGGGCACCTGATGGTTCGTTTTACATTCCATTCTCACATACTTCTCGTTTCGCATTTATGAAAAGCGACGCCTCTCGCTCTATCATACAAACAACGATTCAGCGGTGGGCAACAAGTGGCTCTGTAGTGACTTGTGATCCAAGTTCATATATAAGTATTTCAAATGCTGATGATAGCAAGCTGATCGTAAAGCCAGCGAGACAGTATCCTTTGGGACTTGGAAATGGAAAAAATGGTTTTGCGCTTAACGACGGAGAAAGAGTATCAATACCAGCAGAGTATTTTGCAATTTGGCTTTTTGCAAAAGAAAACATTACAGAGGTATCTGCAAAAGATTTAGTAAGTCAGATGATGGATTTCCTGCATTTGTCAGTGGCTGAATACGAAACTATTTTTATCAGTAAATCTGTAACGCCTGAATATCAAGCTGAACCAATCAGTGACGAAACATTATACAACTTTTGTTTGCATGCATTTGATAATGCCCCGTCGATTGAGGAAGTTATTGAGCCAGCAGACGTATATATAAGGAGGGTTAAAAACATGGTTACAATTTCTGAAAAGCCCATCTGGGTTCAGACTGCACCCGAAATACAGTTAAAGTCATTGATTGAAGGTGATGCAAGAGCTATTTTGTTGTATGGTCCGCCGAGAACTGGAAAAACACATGCAATAGATTCTTTAATAGAAAGAAATAGCGAAACCAGAAGAACGATCCAACTTCATGAAGGGTGGGGATATGAAAACTTGGTACTTGGTATGTTTCCTACTGGCGAAGCTGGTAACTTTTCATGGAGAAAGGGAATTCTACTCGACGCTATCCAAAAAGGGAAAAAATATATAGTCCTTGAGGAAATTAACCGAACAAACGCAAGCCAAGCTCTTGGTGAGTTGTTTTCCTTAGTTGAAACAGCATACAGAGGCGAATCAAATGCAATTCTTTTGCCAAATGGAGAAAACGTATTTATTCCTGAAGATACGGTTATATTTATGACCATGAATACAATTGATGCAAGCACAGAAGATATTGACGATGCATTGATTGGTAGGATGTCAAGTGTTTATTTTCCACCTCGTGTTGAAGATTTGAACAGTATTTTAATAAGCAACGGAATTCTTTTTGAGGAATCTGAAAAAATAAAAGAGGTATTTAATGCTATTCAAGCACATTACCCACTTGGTCATGGCTATTTTGCAAATTTCAAACCAGGAATTGACTTTAGAAAGTATTATCTTGCTCGTATTCGACCTGTGCTGTCAAATCATTTTGATTCCTACATGCCTGAAACTATTTTACAGATCGATAACATTGTAGACAGTCTGTTTTAATAAGGAGGTTTCGTTATGAGATGGACGGTAACAGAGAATTCAGATGTTTGGTGTCCTGGATTATCAATAGATGATCTTCCAGATAAAATGCCGCCCAACATCCATGTAATGAAGAATAATGGTAAGATTTCAATTTTAAGTGAAAATGTCGCTGGTATTTTACCTTGCAAAAATGGAAACGAGATAATAATTCAATCAAAATACAACGCTATTAATCCGATTGAACTTCTATTATACATTAACGGCATATCGAGTATAACTGTAAATAGATATAGAATTCAGGTTGGAAAAGCAAATGTGAGCCTTCAAACTATAGCTGACGCTTTTGTTGATCAGCTTCTGTTGATTAAGTCAAACAGCAAAAAATTCCGCCGTATTCCGCAGACAAATGAATCTGAAGCGTTTATCGGTCATATTGATTGGCTACGCACAATGAGGAAACAAAACAGTGGAAACTTTAATAAAGTAGTTTCAACTGTATATACCGCCTCATATGATATTCCAGAAAACAATATTATTGCAGCCGCAGCACAGAAAGTCATTCAGTTATATAAGCCAGGCGATGAAGCGTTTGACGTGTTGTACATCTGGACAAAAATAGCGGAACGCTACCATCATTCATATAACGATCTGTTCAAGTGCCAACAACGACTTAATGAAAGAACTTTAAGTGGTGCTCATGCATTTTACTACCCGTCTATAATGCTTGCAAAAATGATATTGGGATTTACACAGGCAGGTATTCAAGAAGAGGAAAACAATACTATCCTTTTTAATATGCCAGGATTATACGAGGAATATATCAGGACAGGATTTCAACGCACTGGAAGCAAGTATGGATACTCCATTTTGAAAGGATTCATTCCAAGAAGTTTTTTGTTCTTTAGTGGTGAATGTGAGATAATTCCAGATATTACGGTTTATAAGGGTTCTTCAGTTAAAGCTCTTCTTGATGTAAAATACAAAACCCCTGATAGCAAAGATTACTATCAAATATTTACTTATATGAAATACGCAAAACTTGATAATGCCTTCATTGTGTCCCCTTCGGTAGAGCATGAGAAAACCATTACCGCTTATGATGGAAGTAAAATAACTCTGTTGAATGTGGATAGTAGTTCGCCAGACCTCCTATCTTCAGTCACAGATGATTTTTTATCAAACAAACTGGCATAGGGAAAGATGAATTATGATTTGATCGAGTAGGATGCGGTCAATAACCGCCGACCTCTCACGCCACCGTGCGTACCGTTCGGTACACGGCGGTTCAATTAACTTAACAATGACACTTTTCTATGTAGTAGTAAAAGGTTTTCATGCTTCCTATCTTGTAGTAACTTATCCATCCTCGTATCAGTTGGTTCAGCTTCATTACCTTGTAATGGTTACTTATATGTGATTTCTGTCCGTCAGACCAAAGATTTGCCTTCAGATTTCACCTCACGGTGACAACACCCTTGCTGTTCGGCTATATGCTTCCCGTTATCTGGGCGCATTCGGGACTTTCACCCGTTAGAGTATGCCCATGTCGGGCGAACCGAAAAAGGAGCATACCGCTAATGTGGTATGCCCCTTTGTTACTTGTTTGTTGCTTTGTTAATCTTCTTTTCGGCTGTTTGCAAATACTTATCACATATATCAAAACCTATATACCTCCGTTTTAAGACGGCTGCAACAGCAGCTGCAGTTCCTGAACCTACAAAGGGATCCAGAACTATATCGTTTTCTCTGGATGTTAATGCAATGCACCTTCCTGGTAGTTGAACAGGAAACTGAGCACCGTGTCCTTCACCACCAGCGGACGTTGGGAGATGCCAAAAATCGGAAAGTTTTTCAGATTCAAATGATTGTTTACCTCCTAATTCAGGCGAAAGAGAAAGGTAACTTTTTTTGTCAAAGTATGGTGTCCTTTGTATCGTAAGATGAAGTATATATTCAACATTCCGACTAACACGAGATTGTTGCGGTTCTGGCATTGAAGCAGTTTTGCACCATGAAATAATACTTTTCAAATAATATCCCATTCTGGCTGCGCGTTCAGCTATGCGCTGCGGAATCATACATTGTTCTCCATCTTTGAGATAAGCGTGTCCAGCAGAGTATCTTTTGAATTTATAATTCTTCCAAGAACGCGATTCTTTTCCTTGCATTGCCAATAGTGCTTCAGCTGCGTTGGATCGAATTTGCGTTCTTGTATTGTAAGAATCCATGATGTTCCACCACACAGAGCCAGTCTCAGTTATTTTTGGTAGTAGGTGATATAGAATCTCAACAGAGTGCCGAATAAAAGCTTCTGGTGTTTGTTCAAGTCCAAACGCACAAACTTCTTCGTCCGCCCATTCGTGCTCCAAATATTCATCATATATCCGCATTGCCCAATATGGAGTCGAAGTAACAACGCATTGAATAGAACGATCTTGAAGCTGATCTATAAGTTCAACAGCATCCCCTTTGTAAAGACGGTCTGCGTCAAGTCCAACAGAGACTTGCCTCGGAGATGTTTTTCGTAAGTATCGTAGTATTTTGCTTCTTGGGACGAAAGTTTCAGAGAAGCAGTCTTGGTTGATTAAGTTGACTACATTTTGTTCACTAACACTTTTAACATTACCTATAATTTTCCTGATGAAGCTTTCAGACATACCAACAACTGGTGCAACATCAGCTATATCATAATAGTTCGTTGTAGGAATGTCTGTAAATGTCGCAATTTCCGAATATGGTTTAATATTATAGGATTCCATTATGTTTGCTCCTTGAATTATATAAGTTAAGTTTAGTTGATATCCATAAATCAACTTCTAATTTTTGAACTTCCAAAGTACAATTTTTTTGCGGGCATATCGGATTTTTATCCAATAACGAATAGATTTTTTTCTTAATGCAATCTATTTTTCAATCTCAGTCAAGCAAATTCAGTTTTTGTTTTGCGTAATAGTTTCTATTTTACTACCTTTTTTGAAAGCTATGCTATTATAGCACTTTTCGTATGAATTTGCAAGAATACAAACGAATAAAAATAATTAATTATGAACAGAGATATTTTATCATATTTCTGCATTTTTCAAACCAAATCTCGATTTTTTCTGCCCACATATATTTTTTTATGTATAGTTGATTTATATGTGTATTTTTAGCCTAAAACTCTATATTCTGTGTGAGTTTATAGTATTCTATTTTATCTTTCTCCGAGCGTAACTGCATATCTATATCATTTATTTTATAGCTGCTATGGTAATCTGATAAGATAGTCTCCCAGTGGTTATTCAATTCCTCTGGAGTTAAAGTGTTATCAAAGACCTTTATAAACTTTAAAAATTCCTCTTTGTACTCATCTGGCGTTACTTCCTGCTGCCTATAAGCGCGTACAAAAACACTCATATTGTACTTTTCGTTGCTGCCATAATTATCGTAAATATTTATTTCGAACTTATCATTTTTTACACTGACTACATCATCTCTATCCCTGCCGCCTATGTGTTCTTTTGAAAGCATATCTGCGGTTATTTTGTCTTCGTTCAATTCATTGTATCGGCTTACAAACAGGTTAATACCAGCGTCATCGGCATAAATTGTTTCTATGGTTTTCGCTGCTGTTGTTGGTGTTGTCGTTGCAACTGATACTTCCTTTGTTCCAGCCGTTTTATCGGCTGTAGATGGCACATTTGCAATACCGCAAGATGTTAAGCATAAACAGAATGTTAATGCTACAAAGATTATCTTTTTTTTCATTTTTCATCCTCCATACAAAACACACACAACATAACTTTTACATTATCGTTGTTTGATTTGCAATTTCATCCGCAGTCATACTGTTTCGTATACGAGCTGCTCTTTCGTGGTCAACAACAAAATGTGTTGTTTGAGTCATTTGCCCATCAGCTTTACATTATTATTCTCTGATTAGCTATTTCCTCCGCTGTCATACTGCTTCGTATCTGAGCCGCCCGTTCCTCATCGATAACATAATGAGTGGTTGTGACGATTTTTCCATCAGTCTGAACAAGCGGAATGTACAATGCCTTGACTGGATACGCGTTCTCAAACTTTTTAACTATATCTTCAATGGTTAAGTTTAAAGCCATTTTTCATCATCCTTTTATAAATAATTATTATAGCATAACACTTTGTTTTTTTCAATGCTTACAAATGATTTTTGAAAGCTATCTCCGAAAAGTCTCAGATGTAGATAAATCAGCCTTAACATCGGCACTTACACTGATTACTTTTCCTTTTGCCAGCTGTGATAGGTCAAAAACGCTGTTGCTCATAGCATACGGCACTATACCTAACGCAGTCTTAACGAAAGCAATAGTAAAATCAACATTCTTTTCTCCGAAAGAAACCTGAACATCCCGAACACTCTGCACCGTGCCGATCATAAAGGAATAATGCTCTGCTTCTTTGTCTGAGCTTGAACTACCTGTCATCGTAAAGGTATCTGAAAGCCCAGCCACTTGTAAATCCGTATTCCCGACAGTTACGCCTTCACCAAAACCAGCCCAACGGTTCAGTGCCTCTAAGTTCTCATAAATATCAACTTTAAAAGGGAAGACAGATATTGACGCCTCCACGCTTCTGTTAATCAGATCATATTGTAAAGAATGCCTGTTAACAGTTTCCATCTCCAACCGTTGTGCATCATCTTGAGTTTCAATCATATAGTATTCGTTGGAATCTGATGAACCTGCGTTACGCTGAATAAAAGTGATTTTAGATTTATGCGGATTGTTCAGAGTAATATCTACATCCAGGATTTCAAGAGCCTTAGCCTCATTGTTCAAATGAATGGTGAAGACGATTTTCCCTATTTCGTCATTCGTGTAATTGTCAATCAGAGGCGTTCGTGTTAAAATATACTTTTGGTCTGGTGTTGCATAAACCTCATTTGCTTCCTGTGAACCTGTTTGTAAAATCCAGGCAAAAATTTTGGAATCTGTATCTTGTGTTATAGTATCTAAATGTAATGGCATTGGGGTACCTCCTTATCAATCCGTATTTTTTTGCTTTCAGTTAAAATAAACAAGCACTACTCGTCTTCATAAGTAAATAAACCAGGGATACAAATATCAATTGACTTTATCTTATCCTCCTCTGTGGTTAACAAGACGAGTGTCTTGATTTCCGCGCTCCCTTGTGACACTGCGACTGCTTGCTGTGGTTGCGGGCTGATGATTCTTACTATTTTTGCTTTTGGATAGGCGTTGTGTTTTGCGATTGTCTCTGACTTAGCTATAAGGTGTTTTACTATCTTATCTCGTCCTCGCATCTCGTCAAATACCCATTGCGAGCGATATACACAATCTTCAGATAAGTAATCATTTAACGGTTCATAATTGTTTTCATTATAGCATTTAGCGACTACTTCATAAGCATCCATAAAATCTCCTCCTTCACACTGTTTTCCTTTCTACGAACCAACGACCGAGCTGGCAGCCTTCTATCGCTGCGCTGCGCTCGAACCATAGGTAGCTCTGCTTACCCCACACACGAATGGTGAAGCGGTCACCCTGACCGCCAACCTTTAGCGATGCGGCAGGACGAACATCAAGTATCTTGTCTATTGCAAATCTGTGTCCGTCCTCCCATATAATTGTGCGAGGTTTCATGTTCCCGTCCGAGTCAAAGTCGACCTGAACATCGACATATGTTTTCGTGTACATACCACCAACCTCCTGTGTTATTCCATAAAGGAAGTGCAGCCCTCTGTTTCGCACCAGCTATGAATATGTCCGTTTATTGAGGCACGGAACACGCTTCTTTTGCCGCCGCAAACAGGGCATTCTATAATACGCGTCTTGTCATCGCACGGAAATGTCCTGCCTATTTTTACCACTTTGTTAAATATTTCAACAACAGACAACAGTTCCTCATCTGAAATATCTCTTGCCATAGCTGCAGCCTCCTATATTTTTATCTTTTTCAGAAAATCTCCGTGAACATCCATCGGCATTCTCAAATCGTACCCCAGCTTTATAAGCTCATGGCACTTTATGAGCATAAGATTTATTCCTGTGTTCATTATTTTTGACACAGCCCCTATATCGTAGCCGTTGCGGAACAGCTCCACGCACTCGTCTGTGTCTAAAAGTAGGTGCGCGGCAAAAGCATTTGCCTCATATTCGGCTATGCCTCTTCTCATATCAAACATCTCAAATTCCTTAAATCCGCGTTGCACCGCTAATTCTCTATGGCAGCTATCATGCCCTAACTCATGCGCCGCAACCACGAATGTTAAATACTCGTCCATCTTATTATTCAGAAATATAGACCTTACTCGTTTTTGACAAACATACATACCGAGCAATGTCTTAAAGTAGTCCACCGAAAACACCTGAATGCCCGAATCCTCTGCAATTTGGATCGGGTTACGAGTGCCGTGAGCCTGGACGAGTTTATCCGCCTTTTTAAATAAAATCTTCGAATCAACCAATTAAAACACCTCCAGCGGAATATCCAAATATCTATCCCAAATAAATCCTACCAAAAGCTAAGTCCCAAAATACGGACTTTACTTGTTTCCTTTGAGAAATTTTTTCGGTGTGTACTTTTTATTGATTTCTTTCGCTCTCCAATAATGCTCTTGCATCGCTTGCATAACACCGTCCATATCCTCATCAGACAGCTCACCGCCAGCAAATAATGCGCCAACAGCGTCAATTATCTCCTCAGCTTGTTTGCGTCCTTTGTAGCCGTAAACCTCATTAGCCTTTAATATAAAGTCATCCGTTTCGTTCTTTAATGAGTCAACATCTACTTCAAGTACATCTGCGAGTAATTTATATGTCTCGCGTGATTTTGGGTAGGTCGAACCGTTTTCGTAGTTTATAATAGCTCTGCGGGAAATATGTGCTTTTTCAGCCAATTCTTCCTGTGTCCAATTGTGTTCCAGTCTGCTCTTTCTGAGCTTTTCGCCGAATTTCATGATTAGGCTCCTTTCTCAAATAAATGTCGTTCAACCACCGAAAAAATTTTAATGTGCATGATGATTGAAAACTATTGACAATGTGATTTTTGTAGTGTAGAATGTGCGTGATGTGAACTTAATCTGCACATACAATATCACATTATGCGCATTTTGTCAATAGTCTTTTGTAATTTTTCAGAAAGGTGGGATGTTTTTTGGAGCGTGTAATACTTCACAGCGATATGAACTGCTTTTATGCTTCTGTGGAACAGATGCTTAACCCCTCCCTCAAGGGAATACCTATGGCGGTTGGCGGTAGTACAGAAAGCCGACACGGTATTGTTCTTACCAAAAGCTATGAGGCAAAGAAGTATGGCGTAAAGACGGGCATGGCTTTATGGGAGGCACGGGAGTGCTGTCCAGATATCGTCATTGTGCCGCCGCAGTATGAGCAGTATATGAAATACTCAAAGCTGGCAAGGAACATATACAAGCGTTATACTGATTTAATCGAGCCGTTTGGGATGGATGAGTGCTGGTTGGATGTTACGGGTTCGGTAGGAATACACGGAAGCGGTGAGGAAATAGCCGAAAAGATACGCGCTACAATACGCGAGGAGCTGGGGCTTACGGTAAGCGTTGGCGTGTCATATAATAAGATTTTTGCCAAGCTCGGTTCAGACATGAAAAAGCCTGATGCCGTGACCGTCATAAAGGAAGACGACTTCAAGGAAAAGGTCTGGAAACTGCCCGTTGAGGATTTGCTGTTTGTTGGCAGAGCCACAAAGCTAAAACTCAATAGCTGTGCTGTTTTGACTATCGGTGACCTTGCCAACTTCCCGCCGCATCTTTTGAAGGCGAAATTAGGCAAAAACGGGCTTATGCTCCACGCCTACGCAAACGGAAATGACATATCACCTGTTATGCCTTTGGGTTTTGAGAGTCAAATCAAATCCATAGGACACGGTATCACCTGTGTTGCTGATCTTGAAAGCAACGATGAGGTGTTTAATGTCATTCAGGAGCTTACCCAGAACATTGGACGGAAATTAAGGAAGCATGGTCTTGCTGCAAGAGGCGTACAGCTATATATCAGGGATAAGAACCTTATGTATCAGCAATGGCAAACACAGATGGAGCATTCCTCACAATGCGCTATGGACATAGCGGAATGTGCGAAACGGCTCTTCAAGCGTTCCTATCGTTGGTATGATTATGTTCGAGCTGTAACCGTCAGGGCTATAAACCTTATCCCCGACAATCTTCCCACACAGATTTCTCTATTCGATGACGATGAAACCAGGCGCGAGAAGCGCAAAGCAATCGAATGCACCATTGACGATATACGCAGACGGTTCGGTTACGGATCGGTCACTTACGCCACGCTAATGGGCAACTTAAAACTGCCACAACACAGGGACTGCGAGATTACTATGCCGAGCTTACTCGGTCGATAGGAGGATGATACATGGAAATACACATTAAATGCCCATTCTGCGAGAGTAGAGTGTGCGACGCCAATTCACGGGTCTTTGTCAGAACGAAAATTACCAAGCTGCCTGACACAAGGAACAGGATCAGACCTGTGGACTATTATATCAAATGCTGGAAATGCAAGAAAACAATCGGAATAACGAAGACTTAAAACTATTTACTTAGTACAGAGCACGATGCTACGGGTAAAAACGGATTACCCGAACACATAGACATACGAGCCTGACAAGTAGCTTATTTGCTACGCGTCAGGCTCTTTTTGTTTGCAAATTAGCTGCTTGTAGGCTCCGAAAGGAGCAAGAAAATGATAATCAAGTACAATTTTGCAAACGGTGAGAACTCAGAGGTAGAGGTAAATGAGGAAATCGGTCGCGTCCTCTTGGACATGGACAGACTGGAAAGCAACGGTGACCGTAAACAACGCTATCACTGTTATTCAATGGACGCAGCCGACTATGAAGGCAGCGATTACGCATCTGACGAGGACATACCCTCGGACTATATAAACAGACAGGACGCTTCTCGGCTCTACGCGGCAATAGCGCAGCTCAAAGAACCGCAGAGAAGTCGCTTCCTCCAAGCGGCTGACGGCATTTCCATGCAGGAAATCGCCCGCCGAGAAGGTGTCGGATACTATTCCGTATATAAGTCAGTCGAGGCGGCAAGAAAAAATCTGAAAAAATTTCTGCAACAGGGTGATTAAACCCGCCCCCTAATCTCCGTATTCTGAAGGACATCAAAATAAACACCTTCAGAAAGGACGGAAAGACATGAAACATCACATGAAAATCAGTATCTCCAAAGCCGTCCCGCCCGATGGCGGAATTATGGAGTGTCGCAGGATAAGCATTAGAGAACGCCTATTGCGCTTCCTGTTCGGCGAAAAGAAACGGCTTACCATCATCGTCCCAGGCGACAGCGTGGATGAGGTGGATATCACGCAGAAAGGAGGATGCAGCAATGAAAATACAACTTCTGCTTGATGTAATAAACGATATGCGTTCCGTTGCGGACGATCTTGACGCGCTGGCAAAGGCTATGGCTGACGGCGGCAATCATCCCAAAGAGAGTAAGCCTACCCCCAAAGCGAAAAAAGAGGCTCCCGCTGTCACGCATGAGATGCTACGCGCCCTTGCTGTGGAACTGTCAAGGTCGGGCAAGCGCGAGGCGGTAAGGAACCTTCTCGGTCAGTATGGTGCTGAAAAAATAACAGCCGTTGCCGATACAGACCTTGAGAGCTTCTACACAGACCTCTTAAGCGAAAAGGAGCCGATAAGCGATGCCACCGATTAAACACGCAAGGCTCTCCGCCTCGTCAGCGCATCGCTGGCTTGAATGCCCGCCGTCTGTTAGGGCTACGGAGAACATCCCCGACACGACAACGTTGTATGCCGAGGAAGGCACAGCCGCGCACGAGGTCGCGGAGTATAAGGTAAGACGGTACTTGGGCGAAACCGATATTCCCGTACCGAACACAGGTCAGTTTGACGCGGAGGAGATTGATAAATACACCGATACCTATTTGGGTTATGTAACTGATAAGGTTGAAACAATTAAGAAATCCTGTCAAGACGCGCTCGTGTTGGTGGAACAGCGTCTTGATTTCTCTAACTATGTCCCCGATGGGTTTGGCACAGGCGATCTTGTAATCATAGCTGATAATGTCATGCAGATTATTGACCTTAAGTACGGAAAAGGTGTAGCTGTCGCGGCGGATAATAACCCGCAGATGATGCTATACGCGCTCGGTGCGATTAACCTGTTCGGACATCTGTACGATATCAAGACGGTTCAGCTTTCTATCGTACAACCGAGGCTTGACAACATCTCCGAATGGGCAATATCCGCAGCAGACCTTACCGAATGGGCTGAAACGGTACTCAAACCCACCGCGCAGCTTGCCGCCGCTGGTGAGGGCGATTTCAAGGCTGGCGACCATTGCCGCTTCTGCAAACTGAAAGCCACCTGCCGTAAACGCGCGAAGCTTATGCTTGAAACGGCAAAGTACGACTACAAGCCTCCCGCAGAACTTACGGAAACGGAAATCGCGGAGGTTCTGAAGGTCGCGTCACAGCTCTCCAAGTGGGCTGACGATGTATTCGCTTACGCACAGGCGCAAGCTGTAAATAACGGTGTGTCCTGGGACGGCTTCAAGCTGGTCGAGGGACGCTCGGTTCGCAAGTACACGGACGAGAACAAGATAGCCGACATCTGTCGTGATAACGGCTATACTATATCACAAATATATAAGACATCGCTTATCGGCATTACCGATATGGAACGGCTGATGGGCAAAAAGAAGTTCAGAGAGCTGCTCTCTGAGTATATTGTTAAACCAAAAGGCAAGCTGACGCTCGTCCCCGAATCGGACAAGCGCGAGGAAGTTCTGCCGCATTTACCATTTTGATTATTTAGGAGGAATTTTATCATGGCAAAAGTAGTAACAAACGAAGTTAGATTTTCATACGCACACCTGTGGGAGCCACAGGCTATAAATGGCTCAGAACCCAAGTATAGCGTGTCGCTCATAATCCCGAAGACAGACAAAGGGACAGTAAAAGCAATCAAGGACGCTATTGAGATAGCAAAGCAGGAAGGCATCGGCAAGTTCAACGGCAAAATCCCCGCAAACCTCAAGCTGCCGCTTCGTGACGGTGACATCGAGCGTCCCGATGATGAGAATTACCAGAACAGCTATTTTATTAACTGTAACAGCAAAGATCAGCCGCAGATAGTTGACCGTAAGGTACAGCCTATCCTTGACAGGAACGAGTTTTACTCAGGCTGCTACGGCAGAGCCTCCATTTCGCTCTACGCATACAATGTCAACGGAAATCGCGGCATAGCTGCCTCAATCAACTCTGTTCAGAAAACCCGTGACGGTGATTCGCTTGGCGGTAGGTCAAGAGCCGAGGATGATTTCACCGCCCTCGATGATGACGATGATGATTTCTTAAGCTAAGAGGTATCGGTGTATGCGTAAATTGAGTATTGATATTGAGACATACAGCGATATTGACCTTATCAAATGCGGTGTTTACCGCTATGCTGACTCGCCGAACTTCGAAATTTTACTTTTCGCATACAGCATTGACGATGGCGATATATCCATCATCGACTTTACGCAGGGAGAGAAGATGCCGCCTGTTATTAGGGCGGCTCTGACCTCGCCCGATGTCATAAAGACAGCATACAACGCTCAGTTCGAGCGTGTGTGTCTCTGTAAGCATCTGGGTATCCATCTGGATGCGGCGCAGTGGTACTGTACGGCTGTTCAGGCGGCGGAGCTGTCGCTCCCGTCCTCGCTGGCGGATGTGGGAACGGTACTGGGACTTGAAAGGCAGAAAATGACGGAAGGCAAAGACCTCATCAAATACTTTTGTGTCCCTTGCGCTCCGACAAAAACAAACGGCGGACGAACTCGAAACCTGCCGCGTCACGCCCCCGATAAATGGGAGCTGTTCAAGAAATACTGTATGCGCGATGTCGATGTGGAACGGCAGATCGCGGAAAAACTGCGGAACTATCCGATTTCAGAATCGGAGCATGATCTGTATGTCTTAGACCAGCAGATAAACGACAGAGGTGTGCTTGTAGATCAGCAGCTTGCCGAGCAAGCCATAATTATGAACAGGACACAGACAGCCATCGCTACGGAAGAGGCATATAAGCTGACAGGCTTGGAAAATCCAAACTCTGTCGCTCAGCTCAAGGACTGGCTTGCGTCTAAAGGCATACATACAGAGGAGCTATCCAAGAAAACAGTTCAGGCTCTGTCAAATGAAACGGATGGAGACATTCAAAAAGTGCTATTACTCCGTCTTCTTATGGCAAAGACATCGGTAAAGAAATATGAAGCGGTCACCCGTTCCGTCTGCTCGGATGGACGAGTACATGGAATGATGCGTTTTTACGGTGCAAACAGGACAGGCAGATGGGCTGGCAGCATATTGCAGCCACAGAACTTGCCTCAGAATCACCTCTCCGATTTGTCTCTTGCCAGGGATGTTGTAAAGTCGGGTGATTTTGAGTTCCTTAGTATGCTGTATAGGAATGTTCCAAATGTCCTGTCCGAGCTTATTCGGACGGTACTCGTTCCCAAGCAAGGCAGTAGGTTCGTTGTTGCTGACTTCTCAGCTATTGAGGCGCGTGTGCTTGCATGGCTGGCTGACGAAAGCTGGAGGCTTGACACCTTCAGAGCTGGAGGCGACATATACTGTGCGTCTGCTTCAAAGATGTTCGGTGTCCCCGTAGTGAAGCATGGCGAGAATGGTCACCTTCGTCAAAAGGGTAAGGTCGCAGAGCTGGCGTGTGGTTACGGCGGTTCGGTTGGAGCGTTAAAGGCTATGGGTGCGTTGGAAATGGGCATCCCCGAACAGGAGCTTCAAGGCATCATTGACGATTGGCGCAGTGCGAATCCGAACATTATCAGCCTATGGAACGATGTCGGGAATGCTGCAATGAAAGTCATAAAAGAAAAATCATATGCGAAGGTCGGTAGTCTCGGCTTCATATACAAAAGTGGGATTATGTTTGTAAAACTCCCAAGCGGACGCTGTCTAAGCTATGTGAAGCCGAAAATTGGCACTAACCGCTTTGGTGGTGAAAGCATTACATACATGGGCATAAACCAAGCAAAGAAATGGGACAGGCTTGAAACCTTCGGCGGCAAGTTGGTCGAAAACATAACACAAGCAATCGCCCGTGACCTCTTAGCCTCGGCGATGCTCAATGTGACCGCTGCTGGATACAATATCGTGTTTCATGTACACGATGAGATTATCGCCGAAGTACCCGAAGGTCAAGGCAGCGTAGAGGAAATGTGCGATTTGATGGCAAGAAACCCGTCTTGGGCTGGTGGGCTTCCCTTAAACGCGGACGGGTACGAATGCGAATACTACAGAAAGGATTAAGAAAATGAAAAATAAAATAATTGCTGTCGCTGCCATTGTAGCGATGCTTACCGAGGCGGCGGCTATTGTATATATGGTTCTAAACCGCCAGCAGGTCGTGTTTGGCGGCGAATACTTAATATTACCGCTGTTTATGCTCGGCGCATACGCAGTCGTTGAGGTTATAGACGCTGTTGGAAGTAAGCATAAGCGTCCTATCGTCAGAGGTCGCAGGATGACTGAGCGTACAAAAAGCGGTAGAGCCGTTTTAAGACAGGATGCGTTTCCCGAATATACAGAGGAAACGCTCCGCTATGAGCTTTCGAACTTCCACCCGTTCAGAGATGCGGTGGAGCGTTTATGCAGATACGAGGAAGCGGATGAACGGAGGGTGAAGAATGTACAGAAATGATGAGCATTATGTTGATCCGACCTTTGAAGCCGCGTATGTAAACATCAAGAAAGAAACCGCAAGGAACAACGGTGAGCTGTATATGCCCTGGGTATATATCGCATCCCCTCTTCGTGGTGATATGGAACGCAATATTGAAAACGCAAAGAGATATTCAAGGTTTGCTATATCGAAAAACGCTGTACCGATGTGTCCCCACATCTATTTCACGCAGTTTCTTGACGATAATACCGAGGTGGAGCGCAGGATAGGGCTAATCCTCGGCTTGCAAATGCTCAAACGCTGCAAGGAGGTATGGGTGTTCGGCGATACCATATCCGAGGGTATGGCAAACGAGATACGGATTGCTGAGAAGCGTAAAATCCCCGTTAGGTATTTTACGGATAAAGGTGAGGAGGTCAGAAAATAATGGGATTTACGATATTTACGGCAAACTGCCGAGGTAATCAGGGCAACACCCTATATCCGAACAGGTGCGACATAAACAATGAGGAGTCGTTCAAGGCGGCTATCGCTTATGACCATGTGTGCGGCGAGTTCAAAAAAGCTCATCGTAGCGTTGATGATTTCCTTTCATCCAACTGTATCGTTATGGACAATGACAATGACCATTCGGATAACCCTGACGATTGGATTTACCCGAAAGATTATGCGGATTTGTTTCCAGACATCGCATACACGGTCGCACCAAGCCGAAACAATATGAAGGTCAAGGACGGAAAGTCGGCAAGACCGAGGCATCATGTGTATTTCCCAATAGACACAATTACCGACAGTAGCTCATACACGCTCTTAAAACAGCTTATCCTTGCGAACCATCCGTTCTTTGATGCCAACGCTGCCGATGCAGCAAGGTTCATTTTCGGTAACCCGACAGATGATATTGTTTGGCATGACGGCGAGCTTACAATAGAGTGTGTTCTGACCGTCCCCGAAAATGCTGGTTTTATACAACCGAGAACGGATATCCCCCAGGGGCAACGCAACAGCACCATGTCGAGGTTCGCGGGGCGTGTTGTTAAGCGTTACGGCGCGACCGAGAGAGCACATAAAGTGTTCCTGGACGAGGCAAAGAAATGCAACCCTCCCCTATCCGATGATGAGCTAAACACGATTTGGAAAAGCGCAGAGAAGTTTGCCAAGAAGGTGCAAAGCCAGGCGGGATACATACCACCCGAAGAGTACGATTTCAAGACCACATCGCTCCGACCGAGCGATTACTCGGACATCGGGCAAGCGCGTGTGCTGGCACAGGAGTACGGCGATGAGCTGCTATTCACCTCCGCAACTGACCTTTTAAGGTATAACGGTGTGTATTGGGAGGAGTCTAAGCAACAGGCGGTCGGCGCGGTTATAGAGTTTCTTGACCTACAATTAGAGGACGCACACCAGCAGCTTACTAATGCTGTCAATGCCCTCGTTTCAACAGGTATCTCAGAAGCAGAGATAATGGGTGGCGGCAAACGGCTCCTAAACGGTCTTAATGCCGATCAGGTTAAGCTGTACGAGGATTTCCTCGCGGCGAAGGCGTATAAGGCATTTGTTATGAAACGCAGGGATATGAAATACATAGCATCCACCCTCCAAACGGTGAAGCCTATGGTAAACATCCCTGTGACGGAACTTGATGCTGATCCGTTTATCTTGAATACACCGTCATATACCTATGACCTAAGACACGGCATTGCTGGCAGAAAGGAACACAATTCGAATGATAGGATAACCAAAGTAACGGTCTATGATCCCAGCGATAAAGGCAAAGACCTGTGGCTGGACGCGGTCAACGAGTTTTTCTGCGGAGACAGCGAGCTTATCGAGTATGTACAGCAGATGATGGGACTTGCTCTATTGGGTAAGGTTTTCATCGAAGCTCTCATCATTGCCTATGGTGAAGGCGGTAACGGTAAATCCACCTTTGGCAACGCAATCCTTAAGGTTCTCGGTCGCTATGGCGGAGTCATGTCTGCCGATGCCCTGACCGTAGGCTGCCGCAGGAATGTCAAGCCTGAGCTTGCAGAAGCGAAAGGCAAAAGACTGCTTATCGCCGCAGAGCTTGAGGAAGGAATGCGCCTCAACACATCAATGGTGAAACAGCTATGCTCCACCGATGAGATTGAGGGTGAAAAGAAATACAAAGACCCGTTCAGCTTCACGCCAAGCCACACCGTCCTTTTATACACGAACCACTTGCCCAGAGTCGGTGCTATGGATGAAGGTATATGGCGTAGGCTTATTGTTATACCCTTCAAAGCCCAAATCAGAGCCAAGAAGGATATAAAGAACTACGGTGATTTCCTCGCCGAGAACGCTGGTGAGTATATTATAAAATGGCTCATAGAGGGCGCGGAAAAGATTATAAACCGTTCCTTCAACATTGTGCCGCCCAAGCTGGTACAGGACGCTATCGGCAAATATAAGCGTGACAGCGACTGGCTCTCACACTTCTTGGAAGAGTGCTGTGAAATCGGTGACGGATTAGAGGAAAAGTCAGGTGTGTTTTATTCGGACTATCGAGCATTTTGTGCGCGGACGGGTGATTTTGCAAGAAGCACTACCGAATTCTACAATGCAATAGAGCAGCGTGGGTTTAGTCGTGAAAAACGCCGAAACGGTAGCTATATTCAGGGTTTGCGGCTTGTCGATAAGGACTTAATGGACTAAAAGTGTGACGGTCGTTATGGTCTCTGTATAAAACCCCCTTTAGGGCTGTTAAAATTACAAAAAAATAGTTATATATAGAGTTTATGTATAGAGTATCGCGACCGTCACACTTTACTATTTTTCGGAGGATGGAATGAGAGAAAAAGACATAGAACAGGCTTTGCGGAGGACGGTCAAAGCAAGAGGTGGCATCGCATTGAAGTTCGTATCCCCGAACCTCAACGGTGTCCCCGACAGACTCGTACTTATGCCTGATGGAAAGGCAGCATTTGTGGAACTTAAGGCTCCTGGCAAGAAAATGCGGAGCTTACAGATAAAGCGTAAACGGCAATTGGAAGCATTAGGCTTTAAGGTCTATTGCGTAGATGCATTGGAGCAGATTGGAGGTGTGATCGATGAAATTGTCAAAGGCTAATCTACACGACTACCAAAAATACGGTGTGGAATACATAATCACCCACCCGATAACTGCTCTGTTTTTGGACTTGGGTCTTGGCAAAACGATAATCACACTCACAGCTATTGACGAGCTGATGTTCGATTACTTCGAGATCGGCAAGGTGCTTATAATCGCTCCGCTCCGTGTTGCACAGACCACATGGAGTGACGAGATACAGAAATGGGAGCATTTATCAGGCTTGAGAATTTCAAAGGTTATCGGCTCTGCGGATGAGAGAAATGCCGCGCTTACCGCCACCGCTGATATTTATGTCATAAACAGAGAAAATGTGGACTGGCTCGTTGCAAACCACGAATTTGACTTTGACATGATTGTCATTGACGAGCTTTCGTCATTCAAGTCTCACCAAAGCAAGAGGTTCAAGGCTCTGCGGAAGGTGCGACCGAAAGTGAGTCGTATGATTGGGCTGACTGGAACGCCTACACCAAACGGACTGATGGACTTATGGGCTGAAATCAATATCCTTGATATGGGTGCAAGGCTCGGAAGGTTCATAACCCGTTACCGTGAGGCATATTTCAGACCTGACAGGCGTAACGGAGCTATCGTGTATTCCTACAAGCCTCTACCGAGCAGCGAAAAACAGATATACGATAAAATCTCCGACATCTGCATTTCGATGAAAGCGTGTGACTTCCTCAAAATGCCTGAACGCATAGATAACATCGTGACAGTCGAAATGGACGATGACGAGATGGAACAATATAAGCAAATGGAACACCAGTTGCTCCTGCCGTTCGCGGACGGCGATATTGATGCTGTTAATGCGGCAGCATTATCAAATAAGCTCATACAAATGGCAAATGGAGCAGTTTATAACGAAAACGGCGATACGAAACAAATCCATACACGCAAGCTGGACGCTTTGGATGATTTGATTGAGGCATCGGTAGGAAAGCCGATCCTCGTCTTTTATAACTTCAAACACGACAAGGACAGGATTTCAAAGCGTTTTGATGTACGGGAAATCAAGACCGAGCAGGACATACGCGATTGGAATAGCGGTAAAATCCCCGTTGCTCTGGCACATCCCGCAAGCGCAGGACACGGCTTGAACCTTCAATCAGGCGGCAGCACTGTTGTGTGGTTCGGACTTAATTGGAGTCTGGAGCTGTACCAGCAAGCCAACGCGAGGCTGTATCGGCAGGGACAGAAAGAAACAGTTGTCATACATCACATCGTTACCAAAGCCACGATCGATGAACGAGTGATGTGGGCGTTAGAAAATAAGGATAAAGGGCAAGCCGCACTCATTGACGCGGTTAAGGCAAAGATTACGGAGGTAAAAGATAAATGACAGCAAAGGAGTATTTGAAACAGGCATATAGCATTGACCAGCGTATCAATGCAAAAATAGAGCAGATTATTTCGCTGCGGGAACTAACGATGAAAGCATCCGCCACCCTGAGCGATATGCCGAAAGGAAGTCGTGATGCCCATTCCAAAGAAAACATCATCGCCAAGATGGTTGATTTGGAAAATGAACTGAACACGGACATTGACGAGCTGGTGACATTAAAACAGGAAATCTTATCGGTTATAAAATCTGTTGACAGAGCCGACTACCAGACATTACTTGAAATGCGCTACCTGTGTTTCAAGTCCTGGGAGCAGATTGCTGTGGAGCTGGGTTACAGCCTACACCACCTTTACAAGGTACATAACGCAGCACTTCAGGCTTGCGGCGAAACTATAAAGATGATACCAAAAGGTATTGAATGATACCAGCGTGGTGTGTTATAGTTATAATCAGCAGAACAATATACGCAGGGCGTTCCGTACACGGAGCGTCCTTTTCTTATGTAAGGAGGACGGGACGATGCCATACAGACCACAGAAGCCCTGCCTACACCCAGGCTGTGCGAAGCTGGTGGGCAGCAACACAATGTATTGTGATGAACATAAACCCTTGCACCGTGAGTACACACGCTCCGCTTCAAGCCGAGGCTATGGTAGCCGCTGGCAGAAGGTAAGCAAAGCCTTCATCCAAGACCATCCGCTTTGTGCTGAGTGCTTAAAGCAAGGACGGTACACGGAGGCAACGGTCGTTGACCACATAACACCGCACCGAGGCGACCAGCGTTTGTTTTGGAGCGAGAGCAACTGGCAACCATTGTGTAAGCCCTGCCACGACAAGAAGACTGGACGCGAGGACAGTAAACCTACATACACTTATAGGCGGGGTTCATAAAAATATATTTTCAGAGGCGGGGGCATCTCTATCTCTGTGCGGTGATCCACCAAGACCGCCGCCCCCCTTTTTACGAATTTTCGCAAAATTAAAAGACGGGGCTTGACTGCCGCCTCAAAATAAAAATCGCATAATTAAGAAGCAATACAAATTTCAGCACTTTTCAAATCGTCATTTGGAAGGTGTTTTTTGTTTGGAGTGAAGCAAAATGACAGAAATGCAACGGCAGAAGGTTCGCAAAATGCGTCTTGACGGTATCGGCTACCGCCACATTGCTACAGAGCTTGGTGTTTCGCTTTACACCGTAAAATCCTACTGCCGCCGCCATATGCTAACAGGCAGCGGAATGGTAGTCGCGCTCAATAACGATGTGATGATTGACCGCCGCATCGTGTGTAAATTTTGCGGACGCAAATTAAACCATACCAAAGGCAAGAAACGGAAAACCTACTGCTCCGATAATTGCCGTAAAAAACACTGGAAAACGAAACACGAGGTGAAACAAAAATGATAGAACATATTGAACCGAAAGCGATGGCGGATACCATCGCCGTTTATTGCGCTCACGATAAAATCGTGGAGACCGACTCCCTTGTCGGCAATCCGCGCAATCCGAACACGCACCCGAAGGAGCAAGTCGAAGCACTCGCGAAAATCATAAAGCGTCAGGGCTGGAGGCATCCGATTGTGGTTTCAAACCGCAGCGGCTTTGTCGTAAAAGGTCACGGACGATTGCTTGCCGCCGCCGCGCTGGGAGTTTCTCATGTGCCTGTTGATTATCAGGACTACGAGAGCGAAGCTTCGGAATACGCTGACCTTATGGCGGATAACAAGATACAGGAGTTTTCGGAGCTTGACGCAAAGCTGTCTGCTGAAATCCTTATGGATATTAAGAACAGTGGCAATATTGAACTTGAAATGTCCGCATTCACAGAGGACGCTTTAGAGGCTTTGCTTGCCGAAAGCGAAAAGGACACCGTCAAGGACGATGGCTTTGACCTTACCGCCGCGCTCGAAAACGCTGCGTTTGTAAAACGTGGTGATGTATGGACGGTAGGACGGCACAAGCTTATGTGCGGTGACGCGACATCCGCTGACGATGTAAACACGCTTATGGACGGCGCGACTGCAAACCTTATCCTGACAGATCCGCCGTATGGGGTTTCGTTCAAAAGCTCCAGCGGACTTACAATTCAGAACGACAGTATAAAGGACGAGGATTTTTATAACTTTCTCTTGGCTTCGTTTAAGAATATGGCTGACCATCTCGAAAAAGGCGGCTCGGCTTATGTGTTCCACGCGGACACCGAGGGACTCAATTTTCGCAGAGCTTTTGTTGACGCTGGCTTCCATCTCGCGGGCTGCTGCATATGGGTAAAGGACAGCCTTGTTCTCGGTCGTTCCGATTACCAGTGGCAGCACGAACCTATCCTTTATGGCTTTATGCAAAACGGTAAACACAGGTGGTATTCAGACCGTAAACAAACCACCATTTGGAATTACGCGAAACCAAAGCGCAACGCAAATCACCCGACCTCAAAGCCGCTTGACCTTTTGAGTTATCCTATTGGGAACTCGACACAGGCAAACTCTGTGGTTATAGACACATTCGGAGGCAGCGGCTCAACGCTGATGGCTTGCGAGAAGATGAACCGTATATGTTATACGATGGAACTTGACGAAAAGTACGCGTCCGTTATCCTCCGCCGCTATGTTGAGGATACCGAGGACAGCGAAAATGTATATGTTATCCGTGACGGTCAAAAAATACATTATTCCGAACTTGTGAAGGAGGTTGTAACAGAATGATAGAAAAAGTAAACCCGTCCCATCCCGATAAGATTGCGGACAGAATTGCGGGAGCGATTGTTGACCTCGCCTACAAGCAGGACTATAATCCCCAAATAGCCGTTGAGGTATTAGTCGGACACGGAGTGTGTCACATAATTGCGGAAACTTCTGTGCATTTCGAGTATGCCGATATACGCGATATTGCTTGCCGCCTCGCAGGAAACCTTCTTGTTGACTACAAAGAAACTCCGCAGGATACGCACCTTGCCGATAACCAAGCCGCAGGTTTACGCTGCGGTGATAACGGAATATTCAAGGGTATGCCGTTGACCGATGAGCAAAAGGCTCTCTCAAAAATCGCACGAGCGATTTATGCGGAGTATCCGTATGACGGCAAATACATTATGGATGAGGCTCGGCTTATCATTTGCCAGAGCAACGCTGAAAAGGACGCTTTGAAAAAGCTGTACCCGACCGCCGAGGTAAATCCTATCGGCAATTGGTCAGGCGGCACGAATGTCGATACGGGAGCTGTGAACCGCAAGCTCGGCTCGGACATGGCTGACAGCGTAACAGGTGGTGGCTTACACGGTAAGGATTTATCGAAGGCTGATGTTTCCGTAAACATATACGCTTTTCTAAAAGCGCAGCAGACGGGAAAGCCTGTGTGTTTCTCTTGTGCTATAGGCGACCAGATAATAGACGAAAAGCCTTACTCCGAAATCGTGGAGATTGCGCGTAGCTTTATTGCGATGGTCGGTGGCTTTGAGAAGTTCGCTGAATGGGGACTATTCTAACGTCAATACCACTGTACACAAATACCGACAAAAGTTAAATCACATTTTTGTGTAGTAGTAAACCGATAAATAACTTGATATATCCGCTCCTTAGAGGTAATATGTGCATAACCCAAACGAAAGGAGTAGATTATATGCAAATGGATTTTGACAAAGCAATCAATGAATTTGTGCAGCAAAGGATAAATTCCTTTGAGGAAAACGAGACCGAACTCGTAACAAACGCTTTAACAGCTTTTAACGAACACTTAGAAAGGCTTAATGGTACGGATGATTACGATGATTTCGGATACTGTGGTATTGTGCTTATGGGTGAGCTTAAAAACAGATACTACAGAGCTGGCTTTGCCGATGCCGTAAAATTTATATTCGGATGGAGGGACGGAGAATGGAACTAAAATACAATGTAACAGGAGCGAACCGCAAGGCACTCGTTGACGCAATTGCGGAGATTACGGGAGCAGATAAAAAGTATCTTGGCGCACCGACATTCGCATATGAAGTCGACTACTTCACGATAGACAAAAACGGTACAGTCTGCTTTGATGACAGAGCCGACAGCGAGGAAATCGAAAACCTTATCGAAGAATTGTACGAGAGAGGCTTTAAAGCCGAAGACATGGAAATGGCGGAGATAGATATCGCAGGATACGATGAAGGTGATCCCGAACCCATAGGGTTTGCCTTGGGCATTCCGATAGATACGATTACCGATATTCCATACAGCGAGGATATCCTTGAAAGACTAAAGGCAATCGTGGCAAGCAAAAAAACGCTTCTCAAAAAGGCTATCGGAACGGAGCAAGAGCTTCTGACCTATGAGAAGGATGGCGCGATATGGTTCGATTGGTTTGACCGTCCCTACTCGGAAGATATAGAGATTTACATCGACTTCTTTAAGGCAATATATAAAATGGCGGCAGAGGCAAAGCGTGTGACGGCAAAAGAAAAGACGGTCGAAAACGAGAAATTCACAATGCGGACTTTCTTAATACGGCTTGGCTTTATAGGCGATGAATTTAAGACACTCAGAAAAGCATTCATGAAAAACCTTGATGGAAACTCCGCTTTCAGATACGGAAAACCCGAATAACCGCAACCACAATATGTAGTATATAGCTGTATATTTACCAAAATAAATCTGTATATCTTGTGTAGTAATCGTATTGATATATCTTCCTTTTAGAGTTAATATGTGTACAACAAAAACAAAGGGGCGCAAGCCAAGAAAGGAAGATAAAAATGAACGAAAAAATGACAAACAGAATTGCAGAAATGAAAAAGCAGACCATCGGGGTTGAGGTCGAGATGAACAGCATAACGAGAAGCAAAGCAGCGAGAATTGCGGCAGAGTTCTTCGGAACAGGCAGACACGAGTACACAGCAAGCCGCAACGGCTACGAAACCTACTCCGCTTGGGACGCGGACGGCAGAGAGTGGAAGTTCCAAAAGGACGTAAGCATCGCGGGAGTTGACAGCGAGAAATGCGAATTGGTAACACCGATACTTACCTACGCGGACATCCCCACCTTGCAGGAGCTTATAAGAAAGCTCAGAAAGGCAGGAGCGAAAAGCGACTACACCAGAGGCTGCGGAGTTCACATCCACATCGGCGCGAACGGACACACACCGCAAACACTCAGGAACCTCGCAAACCTGATGGCAAGCCACGAAGACCTTTTGATAGACGCGATAAACATTGCGGAAAGCCGAACAAGACAGTATTGCAGAACGGTTGACAGACGCTTCCTTGAAAAGCTAAACAAAAGCAAGCCGAGAACAATGGCGCAGCTTGCAGACATTTGGTACGGCGGCAACGGCGCAAACTACGGCAGAACCCACCACTACAACGAAAGCCGCTACCATCAGCTGAACTACCATTCAGTATTCACAAAAGGCACAATTGAATTCAGACTTTTCCAATTTGAAGCACCTGCAAACGGAAAGCGAAACGGACTTCACGCAGGACAGCTTAAAGCCTACATTCAGCTTTGCTTAGCACTTAGCCAAATGGCAAAGGAACTGAAAACGGCAAGCCCGAAGCAGAACCAAAGAGAAAACCCACGCTTCGCAATGAGAACTTGGCTTTTAAGACTTGGATTTATCGGCGAGGAATTCGCGACAGCCAGAGAGGTATTAACAAAAAGGCTGGACGGAGACAGCGCATTCCGATTCGGCAGAGCATAAACCGAAGGCAACAGCCTCCCACAACCGAACCCCCACGGCGGGGCTTTCGGTGGTAGAAGGGTGTTCCCTTCGGAAAGGAATGAAGAACGATGAAAAAATACTACATCGCATACGGAAGTAACCTAAATATCCGACAAATGAAAATGAGGTGTCCGAACGCGCTCCTGCTCGGAACGGCAACGCTGGATGGCTGGGAGCTGCTTTTCAAAGGCAGTCAGACGGGTTCGTACCTTACCATCGAAAAGTGTAAAGGCGGCGAGGTGCCTATTGCTATCTGGTCGGTAACCGTTTCTGACGAGGCGGCACTCGACCGCTACGAGGGCTATCCGACTTTTTACTACAAGCGTGAATTCAAAATACGCTACGAGGGTATTATTTCCGAAAGGATGCGGACGGTCAAAGCCTTTGCATACATTATGCACGAGGACAGACCGATTGGTATTCCGTCAAATTTGTATTTGAGAACCTGCTTGTCAGCATACAGAAATCTTGAATTTGACAGCGGCGTTCTTTGGTCAGCGTATAATAAATGTAGGGAGATGTGTAAAAATGAAAAATAAAACAAAAGAACCGAGAACCTGCCCGCTCTGCGGCAAAACTTACAGCGAACCGCCAGCACTTTCGAGAGCCGACAACAAAACGCTTCTCTGCCCTGACTGCGGCACACGCGAGGCATTGACAAGCATAGGCGTGGATGTGAAGGAACAAGAGAAGATACTTGAAATAATACACCGTTCCTATTGCGGTTACGGAGGTGCGGATAATGGATAAGTTTTTCACGCAGACACGCTGCGACCGTTGCGGCGGCACACTCAGCGGCGGCAGAACCATGAGCCGTTTCAACACGGATTGTATTTGCCTAAAATGCGAAGCCGAGGAACGAAAGCGTCCCGACTACAAAAAAGCTGCCGATGCGGAGATTGCCGAAATCAAAAAAGGCAACTTCAATTACAAAGGCATAGATGGTTAAATTTTAAATGAAAAGCCGCCGCGAGGCGGTTTTTCTGTGGTCATAATAAGCTGTAATATACACAATATAATTCTCAAATCATTGTGTAGTAATCGTATTGATATATCCTCCGTTTAGAGGTAATATGTGTACAACAAAAGGGCGAAAGCCTAAGAAAATGGAGGAAACAAAAATGACAAACAAAGAACTTAAAAAGCTGGTAGCAATCGCAAAGGAAAAGATTGTAGGAATGGAAAACCGCGAGAACCTCGAAACACAGCGTTCAGACGATGCAGACTTTTTCGATATAGCCATTTGGGAATTGAAAAGCGCGTTAGTAGCCGCCTACGAACTTGGTAAAAAGGAAGCGGAGGAAAACTAAAATGACAAGGTTTGAAAAGGATTTATTAGACGCAAAAAACAGAAACGAAATCGAGGTATTATCAAAAAGAAAAGCCGAGCTTGAACGCATCGAAAAGCAAGGCAAAGCCTGCAAAAACGGATTTAAAAGACAGTGCCTTGCACAGGAATACGCAAGGCTGAAAGCAGAGTACGACAAGATCGACAGCAATTTTTAAAGCGGCGCACGAGCCGCACAAACCGCCTTTAACGTGGCGGTTTTTTCGTACAAGAAAACATACGAAGGAGGTGATATCGTGGCACAACGAGGCAGAAAACCTAAACCTACGGCAATCAAAGAGCTTGAAGGAAACCCTGGCAAGCGGCAATTGAACACTAAAGAACCGAAGCCTGATAAGAAGGCTCCTGTGTGTCCCGACTGGCTTGAGGACGATGCAAAAGACGAGTGGTATCGTCTTGCCGAGCAAATGGAACGACTCGGAACGCTTACGGAAGTGGACATGGCTGCATTCGCGGGATATTGTCAAAGCTATGCCCGCTGGAAGGCGGCGGAGCAATTCATTTCAAAAAACGGAGCGATTGTAAAAACACCATCGGGATATTGGCAGCAAGTGCCACAGGTGTCCATCGCGCAGCAGTACCTTAAAGATATGCACAAATTCTGTGAGCAGTTCGGACTCACTCCCGCTTCGCGTTCAAGGATCGTAGCCGACAACGGCAATGACGAGGCGGCGGATATGATGGAAAACCTACTGTCGTTAGGCGGTGAAAAGAAGTAATGTTTAACGAGGAAAAAGCAAAAAGAACAATCAATTTTATAAACGCTCTCAAACACACCAAAGGTAGCTGGCACGGAGTTCCGTTTGACCTACTGCCCTGGCAAGAAAAAATAATGAGCGATATATTCGGCACGGTAAAGGAAAACGGATTCAGGCAGTACAATACCGCTTATGTAGAAATACCAAAGAAAAACGGTAAATCAGAGCTTGCGGCGGGAATCGCGCTGTACCTCACTTGTGGCGATAACGAATGGGGCGCGGAGGTGTATGGCTGCGCTTCTGACCGTCAACAGGCAAGCATCGTTTTTGATGTTGCTGTTGATATGGTTGAGCAGTGTCCAGCACTCAAAAAGCGCATCAAACCGATAATGTCCGTAAAGCGTCTGGTGTATAAGCCGACCAACTCATATTATCAGGTTCTTTCATCGGAGGCTTTCACGAAACACGGCTTGAATGTACACGGAGTAATCTTTGACGAGTTGCACGCGCAGCC
>OCPR01000572.1_pt1 | contig 41070 bp, 39 predicted proteins | sample 1538611 | NCBI WGS metagenome assembly OCPR01 (sample SAMN04571711, study PRJEB22368) | human gut metagenome | biome: human gut; material: stool | host: Homo sapiens | place: Luxembourg | collected 2012-09-28
AGCTGTTTGGGAACACACCTGCATAGCAGGTGGTTTATTTTTATTGCCAATACAATTAAATAGGGACCGGTCTGGCAAGAACCGGTCCCCAAAAGAGAAACAATTAGTTGTGACAATCTCCTATTTAATTTATGGCTCTGCAGCCACCTCATCCGGTGGTGCTCCACCTGGCTTTTTAACATCCTTTTTCTCTACTTTTTTCCCTTTGATTTTTGCTTTCGCAAAGAGTGCCTGTAATACAATAAAGAAGCAAAGCAATGCGGAAAGTACAATTCGTACCCACCAGCTTGACAATGTACCCTGTGTCGTAATCAGACTGGTAATGGTTCCTTTAATCAGTACACCAAATGTTGTACCAACAACCGTTCCGACACCTCCCGAAAGAAGTGTTCCGCCGATTACTGCTGCCGAAATAGCATCCATTTCCAAACCTTTTGCTTGTTCTACAAATCCGGCACAACTGTTCAAGCAGAATAAGAATCCACCCAAGCCGGCCAAAAGACCATCTAAAATATAAGCTTCAAACTTCGTTCTTTTTACATTTAAGCCCATCATCAATGCACTCTGCTGGCTGCCGCCGATAGCAAATAATTTGCGTCCGAATTTTGTATAACGAAGCATAATAGCAATCAAAACAACCACAATTAGTGCAATCACAACCGATGGATATATATATGCCGGCCGGAATACCCCATGTTTATTATATGTTCCAATCGGCAGTTCAATCTGATATGTTGCCCATTTCTGAAACAAATCGTTTTTAATGGAAATCATATCTGTACTTATCATAGCCGTAAGTCCTCTTCCTAGAAACAAACCCGCCAGAGTAACGATAAACGGCTGAATTTCCAGGTAGGAAACTAAATAGCCTTGAAGCAAACCAAACAGTAATCCAATACCAAGCGAAATCGCAAGAGCTGCATAAGGACTCATCCCCTTATTTTCCATAGCATAAGCACTCGCCATACAAACCAATGCGGTTACCGAACCAACCGAGATATCAATTCCTCCGGTAATCATAACGATTGTCATACCACAGCCAATTACAATCAATCCGGCATTGTTAATAAACAAGTTGGTAAACATCTGTGGTTTTGCAAAACCTTTGTCTGCAAATACAATCATTCCTGCTACATACATTGCAATAAACAACACAATTGTAATAATGAAAAGAAATGTATTGCTGTTAAATCTTTTTGTCTTTGCCTTCAAAAATTCACCCATTACTGTTCACCTCCCTGTACTACTGCCTTTTTCGACTGTCTCTTCGCTTTGTAATTCTGCATTGCCTTTTTGTAAACCGGGCTCTGAAGAACTACGATAATGATAACAACGATTGCTTTATAAACCGGGAGCTGGTCAGACGGTACACTCATAGCATACAGCGTTGTTGTCAACGCCTGAATCGTATAAGCGCCAATTACTGACCCCATCAAACTAAATTTACCACCACTTAAGATGTTTCCACCTAACGCTACTGCTAAGATGGCATCCATCTCAAGGTTCAGACCAATGTTGTTAGCATCTGCGGAATAAATTCGGCTCGAAGCAACAATTCCTGCAAGTCCTGCCAGGGCTCCGCAAATTACATAGGTGAGAAATTTAATTCTTGTAGAGTTTAATCCAATCAAGCGGGATGCATGACTGTTAATTCCTACACTTTCAATATACATACCAAGTGCTGTCTTATTTAATACCAAATAGGCAACAACAACGGCTGCGACTGCAAAGATAACCGGTGTCGGAATTGGTCCGAGAAATCCACCCATTGCCTTGTAAGATTCCACACGGACATATGTAATCTGTCCTTGTGTAACCAACTGGGCAATACCACGCCCTGCAGTAAACAAAATCAATGTAGCAACCATTGGCTGGATATTTAGTTTTGCAACCAAAAAACCATTAAACGCACCGCACAAAGCAGCAACTAAAATTCCGGCAATCGCAGCAATAATAATCGGAGCAGCCAGTGTATTTGTACTTACTTCACCGCCGGACAAAATCTGACAGCAAACAGCAGCGGCAACCGCCATAACAGCACCAACACTGATATCCTGACCACCGGAAGCGGCTGTTACTAATGTCATACCAATGGCAAGTATAACAAGTTCAGAACCTCGGTTAATGACATCAATCATCCATCCACTTAATTGTCCGTCCTTTAACGTTATATTAAAGAAATCCGGTGTTCGAATCACATTGACAAGCAATACGATAAGCAGACACACAATTGGCATAAATAATCGCATTCCTGTTATTTTTTTAATTTTCTCAGCCATTATTCATCACCTCCCGCAATTGCTTTCATAATGGATTCTTGTGACAAATCCTCTTCTTCAATTTCGCCAACTTTTTTTCCGTCACGAAGAACTGCCATACGGCTGCAGGTTCGAAGCATCTCCTCAATCTCGGAGGAAATAAAGGTGACTGCTTTTCCCTCATCCGCCAGTTGAAGTACTAATTTCTGAATTTCTGTCTTTGTTCCGATATCAATTCCTCGTGTCGGTTCATCCAAAATCAGGTAATCCGGATTCGTAAGCAACCATCTGGCAATAATCACCTTCTGCTGGTTTCCGCCGGATAAACTCTTAATCGGAGTTTCACGGCTTGCTGTTTTAATCTGCAGCAAGTCAATGTATTTATCCGCAAATTCTTCCATCTGTTTGCGGGATAATAACTTAAACATTCCACGTTTTGCCTGAAGTGCCAATATAATATTTTCGCGAACAGACAAATCGGCAATGATTCCTTCCTTTTTTCTATCTTCCGGCAAATATGCCATGCCGGCTTTCATCGCATCCAATGGGGATGAGATTTTAGTATCTTTTCCTTTGACTTTCAGCACGCCGGAATCGGCTTTGTCAGCGCCGTAAATGGCACGAACCATCTCTGAACGTCCGGATCCAAGAAGTCCTGTAAGTCCGATTACTTCTCCTTTGTTGATTGTTAAATCAAACGGTCGAATCGTACCTGCATGACCTAACCCTTTGGCCTCAATCAACGGTTCTAAGTGTTTTTCATGCTTATATTCACCCTTGATATCTGCTAAGTCATCAAAATCTTTTCCCATCATTTTAGATACTAATTTTACACGTGGAAGCGATTCCACTTCATACTCACCAACCAATTCACCATTTCTCAGTACAGTGATTCGGTCACACACTTCATATACCTGTTCCAAAAAGTGTGTTACAAAAATAATTCCTACACCTTCTGCTCTCAATTTCCGCATCAGGACAAATAATTTTTGAACCTCGTCATCATCCAAAGAGGATGTCGGCTCATCCAAAATTAAAACTCGGCATTTCATATCCACAGCTCTGGCAATTGCTATCATTTGCTGAATTGCCAAGGAACACTCGTCCAAACTCTGAGTTGGTGCCACATGGATATCGAGATTCTTTAAAACCTCTGTTGACTTGCGATTCATTGTACGCCAGTCTATCATACCAAATCTTCTTGGCTCTCTGCCAATAAACAAGTTTTCTGCAACCGTAAGATTCGGACATAAATTTACTTCCTGGTATACGGTACTGATACCATTTTGTTGTGCTTCCTGCGGTGAATGATTCACTATTAATTCCGGTTTACCTCCCGCATTTTTCACCATGTAAATCTCACCTGTCTGAAAATCATGAACACCGGTTAACACTTTAATCAAGGTGGATTTACCTGCACCATTTTCCCCCATCAGGGCATGGATTTCTCCTTCCCGTAATGTAAAATCTACATTGGATAATGCCTTCACTCCGGGAAAAGTTTTGCTGATATTACTCATCTTTAATACAATATTCTCGCTCATCTTTCCCTCCATCTACCTGCATAACAGGATATTTTCTAATTGAGAGAGGAAGAAATCATTCCTCCTCTCTCACTCAATTTGTTACTGATTTTGTTTCATTTTCTGCTACATTGTGTTCGAATTAATACTTACGAGTGCCCATTACCTCCTTTGTCACAACCGTTACCGGATACTCTTTTCCGTCAACAGTTACCGATTTTACAGTATCATCATGGGCAAACATTTCTTCATCTACGTAAGCTTTCTTCTCTGGTGTTTTTTTGTTCTCAAGCTGTTTGATGATTGCTTCTACACGTGGTCCATGAAGTGGGTTACACTCTGTGTTCAAAGTGATTTCACCGGACTGAACTTTCTTCAAACCTTCTTTTGTACTATCGAAGGAGAATACCATCATGTCTTTGTCTGCACCAACTTCATAACCTGCTGCTTTGATTGCATCAATTGCACCAAATGCCTCGTTATCGTTCTCACAGTATACAACATTGATGTCTTTTTTGTACTTCTTCAAGAAGGACTGCATAACTTCCTGACCTTTTGCCTGTGTAAATTCACCGGTTGTTTTGTCAAGAAGGTTCCATCCATTTGCAGCTACAGCATCATCCAGACCTTTGGTACGGCCAATCTGTGCCGATGCACCGATTGTACCCTGAATATTAACCAGTTTCATATCTTTCATGTTCTTTGCTTTCATGTAAGCATCCAGATAAGCTGCTGCCTTTTTACCTTCCAGTTCGAAGTTAGAACCTACCCATGCAGTATACAAACTGTCATCTTTTACATCTACCATACGGTCAACAATGATAACCGGGATTCCTGCCTGTTTTGCTTCACCAAGAACGGCATCCCATCCGGTCTCAGTAACCGGTGCAAGTACGATGTAATCAACATCCTGCTGGATAAAGTTACGGATGGCTGAAATCTGATTCTCCTGTTTCTGCTGTGCATCGTCAAAAATCAATTCATAGCCATTGTCTTTGGTAAATGTTGATTTCATTGATTCTGAGTTTGCTGTACGCCAGTCAGATTCTGCACCTACCTGTGAAAATCCAACCGTAATTACATCGGAAGAGCCCTCTTCTTTCGCTGTGTCATTTGTGGAAGCATCACCACCCCCACATGCAGTAAGGGAAAACGCCATTACTGCAGTAAGCATTCCTGCTACTACCTTTTTCATGAAATTTTTTCTCATAACTCAATTCCTCCTTTTCTGTATGAGTTCTCGTTTTTAGTATCTCCATCATAATAAAAAATAACCAAAAGTCCAATGGATATTCTTTTGGTTATTTTTGATTTTTCTATTCTTTTTTACATAAATGATTGAAAAAATTACGGCAAGGGTTATTTTTTTATGATTCCCATGGCAGCCACACCTCAACGCATGTTCCTTCCTGCAATACGCTGTCGATGGAAAGTCCATATCCTTCTCCAAACTTCAACCGGATTCTTTCATTCACATTATACAAGCCATAAAAATCATTGCTGTCTTCAATTTTCGTCGTCAAGCCGCCACGAACCTGATTCAACCGTTCTTTTGTCATACCAATTCCATTATCTTCCACCCGGATAACACATTTGTCTTTTTCCCTTCGTCCGGTAACTACTATCCGTCCCTTTCCTCTCTTATTCTTAATTCCATGATAAAGTGCATTTTCCACAAGTGGCTGTAACGTTATTTTTGGTATTTTGCAGTTAGCAATCTCCTCCGGTATATCCACATCATACGTTAAAATATCCTGATATCTTACTTGCTGAATCTGCAAATAACTTGTAATATGACGACATTCCCCTTCTAAAGACACAATGTCTTTTCCACTATTTAAGGAAGCACGGAAAAAATCAGACAACGTCTGTACCATACTAACAACCTGTTCTTTTTGACCTGCTTCGGCCAGCCAAACAATTGTATCCAGCGTATTGTATAAGAAATGAGGATTAATCTGCATCTGTAAGATTTCCAATTCAGCTTCTCGAAGTCTCATCTGTTCCAGCATCACATTATCAATCAGCGTCTTTATTTTTTCAATCATTACATTTAATGAATCCGCTAACAATTTTACATCCACACCATGTTCCATATGTGCCCGCACCTCAAGATTTCCATCGGCAACCTCTTTCGTAATACTACTCAGATAGCGGACCGGTTTAGAAATACTTCTCGGAATAATTGTAATCATCATCGTGGTAACCACAACAAGAAAAGCAGCAAGGAACAAACTTATAATAATCATATTTCGGGTGATGTGCTGCATATCCGAATAAATAAGTGCACTTTGTCTGTTTTCATTATAAAGCAGCTGCAGCATCTTATTTTGAATATTTGCGGTAACTAATTGTACGCCATTTTCCCACAAATCCCGATTTTCATCATATTTCCCTTCTTTTTGCATATTTTCCTGAATCGTTTTGGTATATTTTTCAAGCACTTGAAAATAACGTTCAATCTGGACAATACATTCCTTGTTTTCGCTATTTTCCGTCGTTGCCTTTACACGCCTGATAATATCCTTTGCATAACGGATATCTTGTTCCGGATTTTGATCCGTATAAGTACGGTTTCCGGTCATAATCAAATATATTTTATAATCATAATTCTTTTTAAAATCCAAATTGAATTCACTGATAATGGACGTATTCCTTACAACTTTATCATAACGGTTGGTTGCATCCAACGCACATACAAACCAAATCAGGACAAACAAAATCAGCGGCACTAAAAGAAGTACAAATGCCACTGAAATTTTTTTCTGAATCGAAAAATCACGATACTCATCTATTTTCTTCCTAAAAATACGAAAAAATAATTTTTTCATCCTTTTGCCCCTCCCTCTCGGTACTGTGTTGGGGTACATCCCTGATTTTTTTTAAATAAATGTGAAAAATAGTGTGGATCTTTATAACCAACTTTTTCACTTATTTCACTGCTCCGCATCGTTGTGCATTTCAAAAGTTCTTTGGCTTTATTCATACGTACATCCGTCAAATAACGGATAAAAGTATGTCCTGTCTTCTGGCTGAAAATCGCACTCAGATGATTTGGACTGACATTCACCTCTGCCGCAACGGTATTCAGTGACAAATCCTCATCACTGTAATTTTCGTCGATATATTTTTTCGCAAGCTCGACAATATCGCTGTTATGCTCTTTCGTGTGACGGTCTCGTATCTCCATCACCTCACGGAACAAAGAAATCACATAAGAAATAGTTGTATCTAACTGCTGTAAAACCTGTTCCATCTGCACCGGGCTTTCAAACGGCTCCTTTCTGGAAAACTCCTCTGAATCTCCAAGCTGCTCCAAAAAATGGCTCGCCGCAACATACATATCCATCACAATATACTGGCGGAAAATCAATGAATTCTGACAGGCATCCCCTGCATTTTCAAGATATTCCTCTACAAAAATCGGAACTTCCTCCGAATCACCTCCACGCAAAAAAGCTTCAATCCGAGTCTTATCAAGTCCGCCAAAATTAATCTTTCCAACATGATACTCGCCATCGGCTCTTTCCATCAAAACCGGCTTTCTATCAATCTGCTCAAATCGCAGAATCTGATTCCCTTCCACCAGAAAACGATAAGCAAAGGCATGTGCTGCCGTCTCATACGCTTGTGAAATTTCCCGAATACGGCTCACCGGACTGCCTACACTTCCAAAATAGCCAATCTCCGTTTTTTCCGATAACATATTTTCTAAAAAATCTGCCAAATCCTGCACATCTTCTTCCATCTTCTCTTTTGATTCTTCCATAAAGAGAATAATTTCGCCCTCCGGTTCTCTGTCAAAACACACCATGTGTTCCGATTTTGAAGATATATAATTTTGCAATTTGTCATTCATTTCATTAACTGCTGCCGAATATGAATCAAAAGTACTTCGTCCGATTTTCACAAGCATTATCTGATAATAGGACGCAGCCAATTCAATTCCAATACTGCGCGCTTTTTCCAGAAGCTCTGCCATAGAAAGTCTTCCCTCAATCAGATTGGAAAAAAAGAGGCTCTTAGCATGCTCTCTGCGTTCTTTCTCTCCGGCCTCGTCCTCTCTGTCACGCCTGCCCGCTTGTCTTTCTTCTGTAATTTTGTCTGCTGCACGTCTGACAACCTGTAGTAATTCATCACTGTTAATCGGTTTTAACAAATATTCTTCCACACCAATTTGAATGGCATCCTTTGCATATTCAAATTCTTCATGACCACTTAAAATCAAAATCTTTGTCTGTGGCAGCTCTTTTTTTACCAAACGGCTTAACTCCAATCCGTCCATAAAAGGCATGCATATATCTGTAATTACAATATCCGGATGCTTCTTTTTTATAAGAGGAAAGGCCAGTTCTCCATCACTGGCCTCTCCAACAAACGAGAGACCATAGGCCTCCCAATTCATATTCTTGATTCCCTCTCTGACAATAAATTCATCTTCGACAAGAAATACACTTATCATAAAAAAAACGCCTTCTCCCTACTCGTTCTCCATTTTATAATTTCATTGAATCAACGGCTGCCCGCTCAATCGGAAGTCCTTCTTTGTAAATCCGAATAAATTCATCAAATCCTTTGACTCCTTCCGGATTCGGATTTAATTCACTGCCTTCCTGACCGGCAAACACCTCTTTATTCAAATAGTCACCAAGATTTTTTCCATCGTTATGAATCAAATAAGCAGCTAACACAGCAATGCCCCAGGCACCACCTTCACCAGCCGTTTCCATAACAGAAATTGGTGTATCTACAGCGTCTGCCAAAATCTGCTGACCGACACCTTTGGTTTTAAACAAACCGCCGTGGCCTAAAAGCTTATCTACTGCTACTTTTTCTTCTTTCAAAAGAAGGTCCATACCAATTTTCAAAGAAGCAAGTGCCGAATACAGATTCACACGCATAAAGTTAGCTAAATTAAATTTACTGTTTGGGGTGCGGACAAACAATGGACGTCCTTCTTCCATTTCCGTAATATTTTCACCGGAAATATAATTGTACGCCAACAGATTTCCACCGTTTGCATCGCCTTCCATCGCTTTTTTGTACAATGTGCCATACAACCGGTTCATATCGACATCCATACCAAAAATCTCTGCAAATTCGCGGAAAATATTTACCCACGCATTCAAATCAGATGTACAGTTATTGCAGTGCACCATCGCAACCAAATCACCGGACGGTGTTGTAACCAAATCCAGTTCTTTGTAAACTTTACTCAATTCTTTTTCAAGAACTACCATAGAAAATACCGATGTACCGGCAGACACATTTCCTGTGCGCCGTGCAACAGAATTCGTTGCCACCATACCGGTTCCTGCATCTCCCTCCGGCGGACAAAGCGGAACTCCTGCCTCCAAATCACCGTCTGTATCAAGAAGTTTTGCGCCTTCCTGTGTAAGTGTTCCTGCATCCTCTCCGGCGGACAATACTTCCGGGAAAATGTCCATTAATTTCCATGGATATCCTTTGTCTGCAATCGCTTCATCAAACTGAGAAACCATTTTTGCATCAAATTTTCCTGTTGCAATATCAATCGGGAACATACCGGATGCATCCCCTACACCAAGCACTTTTTTGCCGGTCAGCATCCAGTGAATATAACCGGCTAATGTTGTCTGGAAGCAAATATCTTTTACGTGTTCTTCTCCATTTAAAATTGCCTGATACAAATGGGCAACACTCCATCTCTGCGGAATATTATACCGGAATAAATCTGTCAATTTTTCCGACGCTTCCTCGGTAATCGCATTGCGCCAGGTACGGAATGGAACAAGAATTTTGTCATCCTTATCAAACGCCATATAGCCGTGCATCATGGCACTAAATCCAATCGCAGCCAATTTGGTTACTTTTACACCGTATTTTTCCTGCACATCTTTTTTCATATCCTGATAGCAGTCCTGCAATCCATTCCAAATAGCATCGATGCTGTAAGTCCACACACCATCCACTAACTGATTTTCCCATTCATGGCTTCCGGATGCAATCGGATGATGTTCTTCATCAATCAAAACTGCTTTGATTCTTGTTGAACCAAATTCAATACCAAGTACCGCTTTTCCCTCTTCAATCTGCTTTTTTGTATCCATTCAATTGTCCTCCATTTCTTTGTTTATTTCTCGCACATCTGTGCATAACGCCAGGAATCTTCACACATCCGTTTCAAATCGTACTGTGCTTCCCAGCCAAGTTCTTCTTTTGCCTTTTTCGGGTCTGCGTAACAAGTGGCAATATCGCCGGCACGACGTGGCTTAATCGTATATGGAATTTTCACTCCATTTGCTGCCTCAAATGCCTTTACAATGTCTAAAACACTATAACCATTTCCAGTTCCTAAATTATAAATATTAACACCTTCTGCAGATACAGCCTTCTGAATCGCATTCACATGTCCTTTTGCCAAATCAACTACATGAATGTAATCGCGGACACCTGTTCCATCCGGTGTATCATAATCATCACCAAACACACCAAGTTCCGGAAGTTTGCCAACTGCCACCTGCATAATGTACGGCATCAGATTATTCGGAATTCCATTCGGACTTTCCCCAAGCAAACCGCTCTCATGCGCTCCAATCGGATTAAAGTAACGTAAAAGAACAACGCTCCACTCATTGTCCGATGTATAAAAATCAGATAAAATCTGCTCTAACATCGACTTCGTCCATCCATACGGATTTGTACAGATTCCTTTCGGGCACTCCTCCGTAATCGGAATCTGCGCCGGATCACCATAGACTGTTGCCGAAGAGCTGAAAATAATGCGCTTGCAGCCATATTCCTTCATTAATTCACAAAGATTTAATGTACCGGTGATATTATTCTGATAATACATCAACGGTTTTGCCACTGACTCTCCAACCGCTTTTAAACCTGCAAAATGAATCACAGCATCTAATTTATGCTCCTCAAAAATCGGACGCATACTCTCTTTGTCTAACATATCTGCTTTATAGAACGTAATTTTCTTTCCTGTGATTTTCTCAATCTTATCTACCACATCAATTTTTGAGTTATACAAATTATCAAAAACAACTACTTCATATCCCTTGTTTAAAAGTTCCACACACGTATGGGAACCAATGTAGCCGGTTCCGCCTGTTACTAAAATTTTCAAAATTGTTTCCTCCATTTCATTTGACTAAAATTAGGTTCGAGCCTCACTTCTTACGTGCAAGCACGACGCTTTGTTTCCTTTATCATAGTGGCTCGAAATCGTTCGTTTTCCTTTGTTATTGTACCACAGGTCCATCACCAATTTCAACTACATAGAAGTCTGCGCTAAGCCCTGTTTTTTCTGTATAGATTCTTCCGGTTTCCTGAATAAATTCATCCACGAAATTCTCTTTTACAAGACTAATAGTTGAACCGCCAAAACCGCCCCCGGTCATGCGGGAGCCAAGAACTCCGTCCTGCTGCCAGGCTGCCTCTGCCAGCGCATCCATTTCATCTCCTGTGACTTCATAATCTTCAGACAACGACTGATGAGATGCTTTCATTAACTCGCCGAATGTTTTCAGTTCACCGTTTTTTAACGCCGCAGCCGCCTGCTTTGTTCTGGCATTTTCCGTGACCGCATGTTTCACACGCCGTTTTCTATCGTCATCCTTAACCATCACCTGATACAGATTCCATGTCTTTTCATCCAAATCGCAAAGGGCATGAATTCCAATTGCCTGTGAAATTTCTTCCAGAGCAGTTTCACATTCTTCCCGTCTTTCATTATACTTTGACTCACCAAGTTTATGCTTTTTATTGCTGTTCGCAATAATTAATTTTACTCCGCACAGTGTAATAGGAATATACTCATAATCCAAAGTTTTCGTGTTTAATAAAAGTGCATGATCCTTTTTCCCCATTGCCACGGCAAACTGGTCCATAATGCCACAATTTACGCCACAAAATTCATGCTCTGCCTGCTGCCCAATTAATGCAAGGTCCACATTGGTCACATCAAAACCATACAAATCCCGCATGATAAATCCAATCAACACTTCCAAAGATGCTGAGGAAGAAAGTCCCGCCCCGCTTGGTAAGTCGCCAAACAACAGCAAATCCATGCCAAATGGCAGTACCATTTCTTTCTTTTCAAATGCCCACAAAACGCCTTTAATATAGTTCGTCCAATCGGATTCATTCACTACTTGATAATCCCCAATCGCAATCTCCTGAATCTCGTCTTCCATGTTCATGGAATAAACTTTTATTTTCTTGTCCGCACGTCTTCTCGCAACTCCATAAGTTCCAAGTGTCAGTGCACACGGCAGCACCAGTCCACCACTGTAATCAATGTGCTCACCAATCAGATTCACTCGTCCCGGTGCAAAATATACTTTTGTACCATTGATATCACCGTAAACGTCCTGAAATTTCTCCAGTAATTTTTCCTTCATCATTTCTCTCCCTCTTTTTCATTAACTCCATTATAACAAACTCTCCCTATAAACGGTCAATGGATTATTATAAGGTAATGGTGGATTTTTTTATAGTAACGAAATCCGCAAACAAAAAAAACCACACATCCGAATTTCTTTCAAATGCATGGCTCTTTCTCTTGTTCCAACTAGGCTTCTTCTGCTTTATCAACTTCTACAATCGCAGACTTCTGCATCGGAATACGACAGTTTTTGTTGCTTCCAAACTCAACGATAACCACTTCGTCTGTCATATCAATGACAACACCGTAAAAACCGCTGGTTGTAAGAATACTGTCACCAACTGCAACTGCATTTACCAATGCCTGATGCTGTTTTTCTTTCTTTTTCTGTGGACGAATCGCAATCAAATAGAATGCGCCGATAATTACCACATAAAGCAAAATAATTCCAATTCCCTGCATGAGTTAACCTCCTAAAATCATTCATCCAAACCGGCTTCCATACGTGCCAGCTTGTTCTTTTTATATTCAGAGAAAGTACCTGTTTCGATAGCTTCCCGAATTTCTTCCATCATTGTATTATAAAAATACAAATTATGCAAGACTAATAATCGCAGACCAAGCATTTCCTTTGCCTTCAAAAGATGCCTGATATATGCCCTGCTGTAGTGTCGGCAGGCAGGACATCCGCATCCGACCTCAATTGGACGGTCATCCAGTTCATACTTTTTATTCTGCAGATTCATCTTGCCATGGTTTGTGTAAGCATGTCCGTGTCGTCCATTTCTCGCCGGATATACACAGTCAAAGAAATCAACACCCCTCTCTACAGCTTCTAAAATATTCTGTGGTGTACCAACCCCCATCAGATAAATGGGTTTATCCTGTGGCAGTTCCGGCACCGTAACATCCAAAATGTGATACATCTGCTCATGCGTTTCACCGACTGCCAAACCACCAATCGCATAACCATCCAAATCCAGTTCGCGGATTGCTCTTGCGTGATTGATACGGATATCTTCAAAAGTTCCGCCCTGGTCAATACCAAAAAGCATCTGCTCCTTATTAATCGTATCCGGAAGTGCATTTAACCGCTCCATCTCTGCCTTACATCGGCGCAGCCACCGCGTCGTTCGGTCAACCGAATTCTGCATATATTCACGCGTAGCCGGATGCGGTGGACACTCATCAAATGCCATCGCAATCGTTGACGCGAGATTCGACTGAATCTGCATACTTTCCTCCGGTCCCATGAAAATTTTACGTCCATCAATATGTGAATTAAAATGTACGCCTTCTTCTTTGATTTTTCTAAGTCCGGCTAAGGAAAACACCTGAAATCCGCCCGAATCTGTCAAAATCGGCTTGTCCCAATTCATAAACTTATGAAGACCACCTAATTTTTTTATCACGTCATCACCCGGTCTCACATGCAGATGATACGTATTTGACAATTCAACCTGCGTGTGTATATCGTGTAAATCCATCGTAGAAACTGCTCCCTTAATCGCAGCCACCGTTCCTACATTCATAAACACCGGCGTCTCAATTACGCCATGCGGTGTCGTGAAACGACCTCTGCGCGCACGCCCATCAGTCGCCAACAATTCATATTTCTTCATTTACCGTGTCACTCCAAAACCAAGTATTGTAAATTTCTTCGCCTCGTCGCCTTCCTTCATGCGGAATACAACTTCGTGTTTTTTGCTTTCTTTTTCATCAATTAAAATCTGCGGATTGCAGTGTGCCCATCCATTATCGAGTGGGTTAATCTGTTTTACCACATTGCCATCAACTAAAATATCAGCCGTACCAAATTCGGACGAACCGGAATCTTTGATAACCGCCACTAAATTTTTACAAGTAATCGTCATCCTAAATTCTGCCCCTGTTACAGAACCGTCATTCATCCAGTTGTCAGCAAACTCTGGTGAACCATTCAAATCCATATCACGCTCTACATACTGGATATCTGTATCTTTTGCATCATACCCATTCTGTTCAATCACTGCAAAATCTTCTGCATTTGTGCGGTCAAAGCGAATCAAATCCTTAAATTGTGCGCCATAAACCGGCTCTTTGTCAAGAGAAATATCCTGCTCTGCCATCTCCTCTTTGTCTACCTTTTCAAACAAATTTGCAATGCAGTCTGCCATAATACGGTGTCCGTCATTCGTTGGATGATAAATATCATAGAAGAACTGTCTCTTCGTAATTACATGACTTTTTTCAAACTGCGGAACAACAGCATCTTTTACACTAACCATCGGCAGTTCATAGCGCTCACCGATTGGCTGCAATCGCTTTTGCAGATTCCAGTCATTCATAAATACTGCAAAATTCAATAACACTGCCGGTGCATTTTCAGCCTGAAGAATTTTCATCACAAGACTCTCAAAACTGACACCCTGTGTCTCATCACCCTCGTCATTTACCGCAAATTCAACCACTACCAAATCCGGCGTAATCTCTCCATTTTTTGTAACATCCAAATCATAACGCACCATACCAAGTTCGGATGGAGTTCCACCGACACCGGCCTTTACATAGTGCACATTTTTTCCATCGCAAGGTGAAAACAGCTTGCAAAATGCGTCATAAGAACGGTAAGCATAACACATCGTGTTGATTGGCTTTCCGCCGGCTCCCTGTGTAATCGAACCTCCAATATAAGCAATCGTCACATCCTCGCCACGTTTACATTTTTCAATCACATTTTTCAAACGATAATTGTTTCCTGTCGACACAAGCGAGTTTTCAATCATATCCTGATACTCCGGCGAATCAAAATTAACCGGCGGATCAACTTGAATTTCCGGCACTTCATAGCCATCATTTACATAAAATTTGACTGTCAAATCCATATTTTTATTCTCTTCCGGGAAAATAAAATTAAAGGAGCCAAAGCAGTCATCATCCTCATTTACCGGGTAGGCCTCTACCGGAAGAACCATTTCTTCTCCCGTACATGGAATTGTCGCTTCCATCACAGTTCCTGTCGTGTATTTATCAGTTTTTCCATAACACTGGAACTGAAACTCGACTTTCTTTTCTTTATCTGCCGGGTCTTCCGCCTTGATGCTGACACCAACACTGTGAACCAGTTTGCGGAATGTCTCCATCCTTGGGAGCATATCCAGCAATTCTTCATCAATATCTCCTGATGTAAATTTTACCTGATCTTTTAATCTTCCCTCCAAGTACACATAATCACGAATTACGCCCTCCGGGTCTTTCGAACCGGAAATCGTCTTATCTAAAACAACATATAAACATGGTCTTTTTTCAACCGGATCTTTCGGTGCTGCAGGTCCTCTCATGTTCTTACAACTCCTTTTTCTCAAATCATTTTCAAATGCAAAAGTCCCCTTTTGCACGACAATCGTTATTATTATAACGCAAAATCGTCAAAAGGGGAACCCCATTATTAGCTTATTTTACTTGTTTTAAATGCTGTCACCCGATCAAGTTTTGCTTGACATTCATAAAAGGCCGGTGACTCATAAATCACATAGGTATAAGCTCCGTCAATCGCAATTCCTTCATTCATCGGAGGCATTTTAACGGTCTTTTTCTTTTTGTTTTTCTTAATCGACAGTTTGGTGTAATTCCATGTTGGCTGATACGTTTCTAACTGCGACATAAAACCTCTGCGACCCTTTTTCGTCTGACAGGAACGCGAAACAACCATCTTCCCCGATGTAGTAAATGCAACTCCCTGTGTCCGGTTCGGCATAAGAATCCGGTTTGTATAGGTAAGAGATGGCGCTGCGGATTTATTCTGAATGGTATAGCCGTACATATATTTCGAGGAGAATTCGCTGTACGCTGCTGCCCAGATTCGGTTATTGTAATAGGTAACATAAGACATCGTTTCTGGCATTTTTACAACAGAAGCAAATCGGTAAATCTCATAATACGGCCTGCCGGATAAAACTGCCGCCTGAACCTGATTAAACTTAAAACTCTGCAAATTTTTACCGTATGTCACCCAGACATTCTCTCCATCAAAGGTGATGCCGCCCACATGCCCGGTATGTGGCAGAACAATGGTCGTAATATACTTTCTTGTTGTTTTGTTCATCACATAAATAACCGATTCCTGTTTTTTCGTGTAATCGTATGCAGAAATCAGCAGATAATTTCCGGCAAATGTCACACTCTGAGGGACCATACGTGTCGCATAAAAGCCCCCCACATTTGTTCCAACAAGTCCCGGAATCACATAACTCTTTGCATAAGAAACTCGTTTTTTGAAGGCTTTATATTTTTTATAAGCCGCTGATTTTTTAAACGCTTTTTTCGTTTTAAAAAACTTGGCTGATGTACTCGTCGCTTTCACTTTTTTAGAAGCAGTTTTAATACTTTTTACTGTTGAAACCGAACTCATCGTAATCCCGGACACGGTTCGCACTGCTTCGATTTTTACATAGTATTTTGTATTCTTCTTTAATCCGTCTATGCCACGAATTTTCGACTCGTCTGCTGGCACTTTGACCGCTGCCTTGTAACCGGAAGTCGATTTTTTTGAATAATAAATATTAAAATAATCTGCTCCGGTTCCTTTGCTCCATTTGACCTTAATCCGCTTATCGCCGCCTTTAATTTTTGAAATACCTGGTATCGATGGTGCCGTACCAAACAATACTTCCTCTGACGGTTCGCCCGGATTATCCACATCACCGGCATACGCAACAATCGTAAAATAATAGTTCTTTCCGGCGGAAAGTCCTGTCACATTAAATGTCGTCTCTATCGTATTACCTGCCAAAATACTTTCTTTTGAAGTCGATTTACGGTAATAAATCTGATAACCGGTGGCTCCACTGACCGGCTCCCACGCAAGCGTTATCTTTGTCTTTACATTTTTTGTTGCAGTAATTTTTGTCACTTCACCAGGCTGCAGAGCCACAAGCAGGACTTCGGATTCTTTTCCATAATATCCATTTGCACCGGCACGAATTTTTACATATAAAATCTGTCCTTCTTTTAAATTTGTAAATTCGTAACTGGTTTTTGTCGTGCTTTTCAAGAGTGAAAAAGCACTCGTCTCTTTTGACGAAGTAAAAATTTCATACTCCGCACTTTCCGCCAGCGCATTCCACTCAATCACTGCTTTTTTCTTCGTTGTTTCTTTTCTTTTCAGTCCGGTCACCTGTCTCGGAACAATACGAACCGTATAGTTTATCGTCTTGTCCTGATAGGACAATTCTAATTGCTGCTCACCAATCTTCGTCGTATCGACAGCCGTCATCTTCTCCGGATGCACAAGCTGTTCTGTCGCATCCTCATAAGTCACTTTAATAACAACATTTTCCTTAGTAAATGTACTTTTATAAGGAAGTTCGATTTCCGTATCAACAACTTCTATCTTTGCAATTTCTTTCGTTTGTCCGGCCGGTGTACTATCCGCCGCCAAAGCCTTTTTTCCATCCACTCCCATTCCTGCAAGCAATCCCATAACAAGAATGAGCGCTATTATCCTACGTTTCATTTTGTACTGCCTCCTATTCTGCCAGTCTCATACTTTTTGTATGTCATCTTTTCGTCTGACACTCACTATAGCCGACAGGTTTGTCACAAAAAAGGCCACGCATCTCTGCGCAGCCTTCTCTATAAATAACAGGGGCACTAGGAATCGAACCCAGCTCTGGAGTTTTGGAGACTCTTATTCTACCGATGAACTATGCCCCTATAAGCAAGTGTTTTTCGCACTCACTCGGTTATCATACCTCGTTTTGACCTTTTTGTCAAGCATTTTCTATTCACTAAAACCCTTTTCGCTTATAATTTTACGAATAGTATCTTCTGATTCTTCACACTCGTCCGCAATTTGCGAAATTGACTTTCCTTTATTTAATTTCTTCTGAATCTGTACACGCAGGCCTTGACCAATTCCTAATTCGATTCCCTGCTCTATCCCTTGCTCTATCCCTTGCTCTATCCCTTGCTGGATTCCCTTTGTAATCCCTTCTTTCAATCCTTGCTCACGCCCCTGCTCATACTTCTCATCCATCTTCATTTCCAGCGTCATATAGTCATCCCTCCATTCTGTATCTCTTCGGATTTTAACCACGCGCTGTTCCAGTCGCTCGGTAAACCCATCCGTCGGAGTCTTTGTTTTTAAACGGCACTCTGCTCACTACTAATAAAATTTTCATGCCTTCCAGTCATTTTCTCTAATTATTTTCCAAATTACTTCCTCTGATTCTTCACACTCGTCCGCAATTTGCGAAATTGACTTTCCTTTATTTAATTTCTTCTGAATCTGTACACGCAGGCCTTGACCAATTCCTAATTCGATTCCCTGCTCTATCCCTTGCTCTATCCCTTGCTCTATCCCTTGCTGGATTCCCTTTGTAATCCCTTCTTTCAATCCTTGCTCACGCCCCTGCTCATACTTCTCATCCATCTTCATTTCCAGCGTCATATAGTCATCCCTCCATTCTGTGTCTCTTCGGATTTCAACCACGCGCTGTTCCAGTCGCTCGGTAAACCCATCCGTCGGAGTCTTTGTTTTCAGGTAATCAAGAAGATGTGCAAGTTCCTCCGGTACATCTTCTCGGCTTCCGTTTATGTTAATAAAAATTGTTTTCCTTTTGTCCTGCAAATGAATCTCTGTATCCTCACGACAAATCGATTCAAATGTGTATACACTTCGGTTTTTAGCAAACAAATCAAAATTACACACAAAAATAACAATCGAATGTTTTAAGTTTCCATACTTTTCTCCCTCGGCAATCTGGTAACTGTCCATCTCACTGTGGTAATACCGGCTCCGCAGCGGCAGTTCCCTCATCTTCGTCGTCTGCATCTCAATGTCGTAGGCATTTCCCTTTTTGTCCTTTGCATAAACATCAAGCCGGACGCCTTTCGCATGAAAATTCGATTTCATACTCACCTGGGTCCCCACGACGACAATTTCCTCAATCTCGATACCGAGGATTCTCTGTAAAAATTCTCTGCAATCCTCAGAATTGCTTAAAACTGTGCAAAACATTACATCATCGGTAATAGCGATTTTGTCAAAATCAATGTGTCTTCTCATGTAACATACCTCCCTCTCAGGGAGATGTCCCATATGCTAACCTCCCTGCTTTTTCAATTTTGTTTTTGTGATTTCGCAGTGAAGTTTTTTCTCGATTCTATACTATTTGACTTTTTCTGATAATGTTTGGACTTTCTGCTTGTGCATATCTTAACACAGCTTAGTGGGGATTGCAAGAGGTAATAAATTTAAAAATCAGTTGAATAAATTTGCAAAGAATAACTGCCAGTAAGGTTCCTAAAGTGTTTGTTATCAAATCATCTACCTGAAAATATCCCATTTGAGTAACATATTGTGTGACTTCTACTGTCAAACTCAAAAGAAAGCTAGCTAAAACAACATAAATTCCCCGTCTATTTACATAATAACAAACTCCCATTCCAAGCATGCCAAACGGAATATAGAGCAAAACATTTTCAATTACATAAGCTCTCCCCTGCCACTCTCTTGTCCAAGTTTCCCCCAGAATAAGACTAACCCCAACACGACTACCCGGTTCTCTGGAAAAAATAGATATGATCAAAATAAGAATTACATAAAAGACCAGCAGCCCCATCAAAAGATTTTTCTTCCGATTGCCTAATTTTCTCTTTGTTCCTTTACAAAATAGGACATAACCAAAACTTAGAACAGCTGTAATGCATCCAGCCCATAACGCATATCCTAATACTTGATTTATGTCCTGCAAAATATACTTGATAAGTTCTAACATTTAATCAATGTCCTTTTCACTTATAATTTTACGAATGGTATCCTCCGATTCTTCACACTCGTCCGCAATTTGCGAAATTGACTTTCCTTTATTTAATTTCTTCTGAATCTGTACACGCAGGCCTTGACCAATTCCTAATTCGATTCCCTGCTCTATCCCTTGCTCTATCCCTTGCTCTATCCCTTGCTGGATTCCCTTTGTAATCCCTTCTTTCAATCCTTGCTCACGCCCCTGCTCATACTTCTCATCCATCTTCATTTCCAGCGTCATATAGTCATCCCTCCATTCTGTATCTCTTCGGATTTTAACCACGCGCTGTTCCAGTCGCTCGGTAAACCCATCCGTCGGAGTCTTTGTTTTTAAACGGCACTCTGCTCACTACTAATAAAATTTTCATGCCTTCCAGTCATTTTCTCTAATTATTTTCCAAATTACTTCCTCTGATTCTTCACACTCGTCCGCAATTTGCGAAATTGACTTTCCTTTATTTAATTTCTTCTGAATCTGTACACGCAGGCCTTGACCAATTCCTAATTCGATTCCCTGCTCTATCCCTTGCTCTATCCCTTGCTCTATCCCTTGCTGGATTCCCTTTGTAATCCCTTCTTTCAATCCTTGCTCACGCCCCTGCTCATACTTCTCATCCATCTTCATTTCCAGCGTCATATAGTCATCCCTCCATTCTGTGTCTCTTCGGATTTCAACCACGCGCTGTTCCAGTCGCTCGGTAAACCCATCCGTCGGAGTCTTTGTTTTCAGGTAATCAAGAAGACTCGCAAGTTCCTTCGGCACACCTTCTCTGCTTCCGTTTATGTTAATAAAAATCGTTTTCCTTTTATCCTGCAAATGAATCTCTGTATCCTCACGACAAATCGATTCAAATGTATATACACTCCGATTTTTTGCAAACAAGTCAAAATTACACACAAAAATAACAATCGAATGTTTTAAGTTTCCATACTTTTCTCCCTCGGCAATCTGGTAACTGTCCATCTCACTGTGGTAATACCGGCTCCGCAGCGGCAGTTCCCTCATCTTCGTCGTCTGCATCTCAATGTCGTAGGCATTTCCCTTTTTGTCCTTTGCATAAACATCAAGCCGGACGCCTTTCGCATGAAAATTCGATTTCATACTCACCTGGGTCCCCACGACGACAATTTCCTCAATCTCGATACCGAGGATTCTCTGTAAAAATTCTCTGCAATCCTCAGAATTGCTTAAAACTGTGCAAAACATTACATCATCGGTAATAGCGATTTTGTCAAAATCAATGTGTCTTCTCATGTAACATACCTCCCTCTCAGGGAGATGTCCCATATGCTAACCTCCCTGCTTTTTCAATTTTGTTTTTGTGATTTCGCAGTGAAGTTTTTTCTCGATTCTATACTATTTGACTTTTTCTGATAATGTTTGGACTTTCTGCTTGTGCATATCTTAACACAGCTTAGTGGGGATTGCAAGAGGTAATAGATTTGAATTTCCGCAGTTTTATTCACAAGTACATCATTTTCCATGTGCAATTATTAACAGCTTTCGAAACCGGAACGCAAATTCACTGCTGATATGACTTACAGTATGTTTCCTCATACTTGAATCTGCAGAACCAGCGTGCACTCATGATATTATCTGCCCATCGGCTTTTGCCATCCATGCTTTGTCGGATTCCGTTATTACTAATTGATACAACGGCTGTACCAGTCGATAATAGCTGTCAGGTAAAGAAATCCGTGTTTCATTGGAATGTATGGTCCATGACTGATTTGGACGGTCTATGACCGCATTACGAAGTAAATACGGACAAGCTTTTGCCTGCTTTACAGCGATCAACCAACCTGATATCCGCGCAGTTTAAGTTAAGCAGACATCTGACGGGCTCCCCAAGTAGGATTATCCGTATGCAGATGGTCAATACTTTAGTCGTCGAAAGGTTTCGGACTAAATTTACTCTCGTAGTCAGGTCTGACAACTTCTTCAGATTTTTTTTGAGCCAGTCAACCTGCATAGTAAGTTGACCGACCTTTTTGGCGTATTCAACTTTTTCCTTGCGTTCTTCGGCAAGTTTTTCCCAGAGATTGTATTCCCGCTTGTTATCAAAAGCAAGGGACGCATTTGTAAGGAATTCCTTTTTCCAGTTGCGGAGGAGATTTGGTTGAATATCGTTTTCAACAGCAAGCACATTAAGTTCTTTTTCTCCTTTAAGCAGCTGGAGTACGAGGTTGGTTTTAAATTCAGCACTGAAATTTCTTCTTGATCCAGACATAATAAGTACCTTCTTTCATTTGTTGGTTATAGTACATCAGATTCATTAAGAAATATCGTGTTCAGTGGCTTAATTTATGAGACCATTATATATTAATTTTCTCTTTTAATAATTTATATAGTTTTACTATCCAAATGCACTTTAAATAATATATAATCTTCTTTTTTTTACTTACATTTGAGGACAAAATGTTAGCATGAAACAAATTGTTATTGGTTATTTCATATGCTAAATCATATTCATTTATAGCCACACTTCTTCCTAACAAAAAATATAAACCACGAAAGCAAAATGAATTATAATTTTCTATTCCAATTTTTGACTTTAATCCATTTTCCATAAAATCAATCACTTTTAATAATGAATTGTAGTTATCTCTGTACGAAACCGTTGATTTACTTACCGAATTAAAATGTTGAACATAATGATAGAAAGCTCTATTATCCACAAATATACTTTTTGCCATTGTAAAAATGTTAACCATAGTAAGCCAATCCTCATAATCCTTTAACTTCCCTTTATACGTGGAATCCAACATTTTTATATATAACTCTCTCCTTACAACTTTTGTTGCTTTTGAATACGGAACCTTTGCTCCAAGTAATTTACTTTTTATAAGATTTAATTTTTCATCCTCATATAATCCATCATCCAATCCAATTTCACACACTGTTTTTTCGCCATTTTCTTTTTCTATAAAATATGAAGTAAACAATATATCAGCCCCAATAGTATTGATAAAATCCATGATGATATCTATATAATCATCATCTATGTAATCATCTGAATCCAGAATAACAATATAATCACCACTTGATTGTCTTAGACCATATTGCCATGCTTTATAGGCTCCCTCATTTCTTTTGGAAAAAACTTTAACTCTGCCATCATTATGCTCTTGTATAATAGAAACACTATTATCTGTAGAACCATCATCAACACAAATGACTTCTAAATCATAATTTGTAGATAATATAGGTGCTAATAATGCACAAATATATTTTTCCGCATTATATACTGGAATAATTATACTTAATTTCATTTTTATCCCCTTTTTTTTATAATTCTTTTAAGTAACAAAATCGTATTATCAAAATATTCTTCCTTATGGTATAAAAGTATTATCAGTGCTATTGCCATTATTGTACACACAACAAATTTAACAACAATATCAATAATTCCTTGCAACACAATCAATGAAGTACCCTCATAAGCTATTGCCACAATGATCGTAGAAAAAAACAAATATTTTAGCTGTATTAAGATATATCTTTTAGCAGAGGATTTAAAATAGCACTTAAAAATAATAATACATTGCCAAAATGTACCAGAAATAATACAAGTCACAAGACTAGCAATTAAAACACCTGTTATACCAATCAATTTTCCAAGTAAAAAATTTAATAATAAATTAAAACATGTGTTAAATATATACGAGTATCTTAGTTCATTCCACAATCCCGAACCGGTTATATATAGAAAATGTGCCTGTTGGACAATATCAATTGAAAACCAAACCACAATTAATATAACATCTGTTAATGGCAATAATAAATCTTTCCCCATCCACATTTTCATGAATGGCTGATACAAACACATCATACAAGTTGCACACCAAGTAGCTATTATTGAAAACAAAAACTGCCATTGATATACATCATACAAGTTTTTACTAAGTGATTCTTTTGCTACACTATTACCAACACTTGCTTGCATTGCAGAACGAATCATTACAACAAGTTGATTTACCGCTTTATATATAGTGATATAATTGCTATATATTGCAACCGCCGTTAAACCAATAAAGGAAGAAATCACTATATTATCTAACGTCGAATAAGTTACAATACTAATATTACATATTAATAACCCTTTAACTTTATTTAGAATTTCTTTCTTCTCATTAGCACTAATAGTACCCTTACATACAAATTGTGGAAACTTCCTGTTACTTATATATGCTGCAAATATATTTGTTAATGCAGTTCCCAAAATCATTGCAGTAACAAACATGTAATAATTATGAAAGAATATCAAGGCTATCAACTGAAGAATATACTGAACAACAGTAACAACACATCCTGCTAACTTAGTTAAATCAAGTCGCTGAACCGCAGTAAGCAAGGCTGTTTTATGCGCCGCCAAAAAATAACTTATAGCTGTATTTATTAAATACAATATATAGACAACATAAACATTTATATCCTTAGGAACATCCCCATGTATCCAAAACGGTAAAAATATGCCTGTAAAAATCCCTAAAGTTAAAATAGCTATACCAACATATCGATATACTTGTCTTAGATATGCCAAAAGTGCACAAACTCTATCATTATCATTATCAGCAATAGGTTTATACATAAAAAACACTACTGAAGTCGTAAACCCTAACTCTGCAACATTTAATACTGTTAAAACCGAATTGAACAAACTAGAAATTCCTAGATATTCACTTCCCAATGAATATATAATCGCAGATTTTGAAACAAAAGAAAAAACAACCTGCAATAACATTAATGCATACGAAGCAATAATATTTCTTTTTGTATTTTGTGTTCTTGATTCCATTTTTTCCCTTTCTTTTTCAATGAACCGAATTTTTTCTCCTTAATACCTAACTTTTCTTTTTTCTCTTTTTGCCATTAGATATGGGCAGATTGCAATGCAGAGATACATCAGCTTACTTTTTATTGGAATCTTTACTTTCATGGCTTGAAAAATATTTTTCCTCAATGACTTTGCACATTTCTTATACTCTTCTATATACTTACATTCTTGATTTGAGCGCGAAAGTCCGCCCATAATCGTCCAATTAAACGCATATCTATGAAATTTCCATGCATTTATTATTTTTTTATTGCTTTTTTTCCAATGAGATCTTTGTATGTATAAAGAATCAATCCCACAATAATTACTTTTCAAGTTGAAATTTCTCATTGCACTTCCAGGATTGGATATTTGATGATAAACACATTTTTCTCCAATCGCAACATTGTCAGCAAATTGTAGACAATCAATATTGAACAGCATACCTTCACCAAACCAAATTTTTTCATCAAATTTAATTTTATTTCTTTTTAAAAACTGCATATCATATATTTTGTTCCACACTGCAACAAATATTTTATCTAAATACAACCATTCCATTGCTTTTTCAGAACTTATTATATACGTATTATCATTTGATCTATTACTTATCGCAGTGTAATTGTTTACATTCATGCCGATTTCGCACTCATGATTTTGAAGCAGCTCAACAAAATATGAAACATAGTCAGAATCAACCCAATCATCCCCATCAACGAAAACCACATAGTCTCCTGATGCCAACTCCAATCCCCTATTTCTTGCAGCAGAAACGCCTTTATTTTTTTGATGTATTACTGTAATTCGATCATCCTTTTTTTCATATTCATCCAATATTTTTCCAGAAGAATCTTGGGAGCCATCATCTATCAATATAATCTCAATATTTTTATAGTTCTGCTCAATTACTGATGAAATACATTTTGAAATATATGTTTCAACATTATAAACAGGAATAATCACACTAACTTTAATTTCTCGTTCCATATTTTTTCTCAACTATTAATTGCCAGTTCCAAATAAGCAATTGTTTGTTGCTTCCCTTCTTGTATTATTTTGTTCGTTTGATCAAAATCAACTTCTATGTTATATAACCTTTCAATATCCTCAATACCATATGCAATTCGATCCTGTCTTTCAAGTGTCCTCAACAAGTCATTTAATTTATTTTTATTTGAATCTCTGATTATTGTACAAAACTTTGAGTTCATTTTAATCGAAAATATAGTACCATGAAAAGTATCGGTTATTATATAATCTGCATTCTTGAAATATCCAAATACTTCTAATGGGTTACAAACAATATTATAATCTGCAATATCAGAATAATAACCAATACTTACTATTTTTTTTTCATACTTTTTTGCAAATGTTTTAATACGTTTTCTTTCTGCCGTACTCAGTCTTCCAGTATATGCATATACAATAATATAATCTTTTATATCGATTGACGGATTTTTTGCATCTTTGCAGAAATCATATGCCAACACAGGATCTAAATGTTTACACACTTCAAATCCCATTTCATTTAAAACGTTTTTTGAATTATTATCTCTAACAGAAATAAATGCAAACTTATTAAACATCGCTTTTATCTCATCAAATATCATATATTTTTTCAAATCATTTGCTGTCGTATGTCCAAACGAACCTGCATATGAAATAGTTTTAACATCCTCGTAAGATTCCCCAAATAAGTTTTTCGAATATCCAACGGGATGCCCCTGCATACAATTAAAAACTTCGTCACTTCCAATTACCAACAAATCAATGGCATGATCATAATTCTTCTCAAAAACACCTAAATCCTGTAAATATAACTCATAGGATTTTTGATTGTTTCTTATAAACGCCTTCTTTTTTAAATAGCTGGTGATCGTTCTGTTTTCATGAATTTTTTCAATAATACTCTTTTTACCTGCAGAATCCACTAATACTTCACCAAATTCATAGTCAATAAATTCAACTTTTGCATCCGAGATATTTTCAATTAATTTTTTTAGTGCATATGCCTGTAAATAGGAACCATAATTTATAATACGGTGCATTGTCATTATTCCTATTTTTTTCATTATAATAATCTCCTTCGTAATAAAATCATTTTATCCACTGACCATAAACTTCATTTATCATATATTTCCAATTTAACTCTTTATTGACATAAGAATATCCATTTTCTCCATATTTTTTTCGTAGTTCCGGCTCACGAATTAATTGTTCAATCAAATTAGCCATATCTTTAATAATTTTATCTTTACTTTGATTTACATCAATAAACAGGCCGCATTGTTTTTCGTTTAATATTCTTGCAAACGCCATATCTAACGCAACAATTGGCAATTTATGCGCCATAGCCTCTACTAATACACTTCCCCCACTTTCTCTCAATGATGGAAGTATAAAAACATCTGAATTTATATACGCTTCTTCTATTTCGTCATACGGTACGCTTCCTCTCATATGCACAACATTTTGAAGTTTTTTTTCATATATGCTTTTTTCAATTATGTTTTTTTGCTCACCATCCCCGAAAATATCAACAGAAAAGTTCATACTTTTATCCAATTGTTCAATAACATCCAAAAAAAGCAAAACACCTTTTTTATTGATCAAACGTCCAACAAATAATAACCTAATGGTTTCATTTTTTTCTTTTTTCTCTTTAATATTCAAATTGAAAAATCGATCGTTTAAAGGCACATCTGGTAGGACAACTGCCTTTGGAATATTCCTTTGTGTTTCATAGTTACAAGCATAAATTTTGTTAAATCTATTCAAATGATTTATATAAAAAGGGTTATGGTTAATATAAAAATTAATCATCTCTCTTATCCATCCCTGTTTTGTATCATATTCCTTTAATGATTTTGGAGTTACTTGACCGCCGCCAACTGGACCAAATATTTTAAACGATTTTTTATGTTTATACCATATGCCCATTTGCCTATAATCCGACAAAGAATATATATGTATAACATCTATTTCTATTTTTTTCTTCCTTAACTCTTTGTATGCTTTGCATTGCCATATCCTGTAAAATATCGAATTGTAATTCAAAAATCGATACTTTTCTAGCCCCTTGATTTCCAGAAGAACTACATGTTTTAAATTATATTTAACAACATCCTCCTTCCTTAATGTCAATGAAGCTACATACAAAATATCTCCGTCATTTAATCTTTCATCTAAATGTCTAACCCACCCCCATGATACTGCATATTCTCCACCTTTATATGGAGAACATGCATACGCCTGTAATAGATAATTCATAAAATATCCTCCAAACAATTTTCTAGTGGCAACGTTTCTCACCAAGATCAACTCATTCTATATTCAGTTAATCATATTCAACGTTCTTATTAATTATTATACTTCTTTTTTTTCAAGCATCATAAATAAAGCTAGTAGAAAAATAAATCTCACATCAAAAGGTACTTCAACAATTGCTATAAGTATAAACGTAAAAATACCTGCATTTAGCGCCTTATAATAACCTTTACTTTTTAATGAACTAACATAACATAGAAGTAAAAAACCAATTATACCACAGTATCCATATGTTAATATTACTTCTGCTAAACCATTTTGGGCGTTATACCAGCCATGATATCCTAATTGAGCAGCAACATAACTACCAAATCCTCCGCCCCATGCGCCACTCTTTAACAGCAAAGGAGATAGCAATTTATATAATTCAATTCTTCCCGTTAAACTTAGGTCTTCATGTAAAATATTAACAATTAAGTTTTGAATAAATGGCTGCTTTAAAATAAAGGATATAAAAAAAACTATTACCATACTGGTAACTATAATTGTAACAAGCATAATTGGCTTATTTATCAATTTAAGAAATTCTTTTGGCATTACAACTAATATGTAAAAAAAAGAAATAGCCACTATCCCCGTAGATACATGAAGGATTTGACATATCATTATACTAAACAATGCTAGTACAAGAAAAATAATACTTTTCCATTTCCAGCTCAGGATTTTATTTCCATTCCAACTTGAATAAAACAATATCAAAAAAATAAGCATCAGATAGGCTGTATTAAACTTTCCTCCTAAAACTAAATACACATCATCTAAGTTTTCTGTCATTCGCATCGTTATACATAACACCAAAATCCAAGCTGAACTAAGTATAAAATAAACTTTTGAAAAAGCATACAAATTATGCAGCAATTCTTTTTCGCCTCTAACACGAATATATTTATGTATAAAAATATATAGATCTATAATCAAAAGTGCATAAATAAAACCTCTAAGTGTTTGTGTTAACAATATCGTGTTTCTATTAGTAACACACGATATAATTATTGTTAATGGGAACAAACTAACAAGCGGAAACATAGGTACTTTTCTAATTTCACCAAATGCATTAATAAAAATAATTATTGCAAAGATTGCTTGTATAAAATACACTATTTTCCCTGGTATCTCAATTGGAAATAAAGCAAACCATAAAAGTAACAATTGGATATCATATTTATTAATTCTTATTTTACTACTCATTCTTCTTACCTGCCAGTATGGTTTTTATTTTCAAAATAAAATATATAAAATGAAACCTACCATTATCAAGCAACCTCAATATAGTTCGTTCTTTTATGCTTAATTTATGCCATAAATCTGAGCGTACCAAAATATCAAAGTACTTAATAAACAATTTATCATTTTTTATTTCATGTAAATCAGCAAAATTAACATCATCACTATATTGAATTTGCGTCGTTGCTCCATAAGCTGCAACCATCAAATGATATGCAAGCATTTCTTCCAAATGAGGTATGTCTAAACTCGCCATTTGTTGAGCTATCGATTCGTTTACTAATTTATAAGACCTAAAATATTTGTCATTATATTTTCTCATCATTCCACTGCAAACACGATAATCATACAGTTCCTTGTTATGATAATATATAGTGGATGAAGAAATAATAAGTGGTATTGTCTGCAGCAAATCCTCGCCATAGTTATACCCATAATACATGGAATAATCTTTATAAACATCAACAATATCTCTTTTAACAGCTTTAATGCATAAAGAATTAATAGCATACTCTGTGAGTAATTTCACATATATTTCTTGTTTATCTTTTATTATACCCTCTTCAAAAACATCTTTAAAAAATGTTTCTTTTTTTTTGTTTTGATATAAATATGCATTATATATTATTAGGTCTGGATTCTTACTTGAAATAACATTGTGCAATTCTTCCAATGCATTTTTTTCAAGGAAATCATCAGAATCACAAAACACACAATAATCCCCAGATGACATTTCCAATGCAATTCGTCTAGCGGATATCAATCCTTCATTTTTCTTGTGAATAACCTTCATGTTACTATTTTCTTCACAAAACTTATCACATATTTTGCCACTATTATCTTTTGAACCATCATCAACTAGTATTACTTCAAAATCTTTAAAAGTTTGTCTTTCAAGACTAACTAAACATTTAGTCAAATATTTTTCAACATTATAAACTGGCACTAACACACTGAATTCCATATCTTCTACAACCTATTCATTTTAACTTTTAGCCAATACGTAATGTTTAACCCTCTTTTACAAAAATCAACATTATTACTGTCTAATAATTTTTTTTTATATTTCGTATTTTCACGGTACTTGCATATCCACCGGCATACTTCTTTATATTCCGGAACAATTTGATTTTCATACCCACGAACTAATTCCTTGGTTACTTCTTCAACATGATAATCATATATATATTGTCTGACTTGCCTAACGGTAGCTCTGAAACTATGTCCTAACCCCAATGTATTACTCGAATGTTGTCTGTAATTCATTCTGGGTTTTGGGTCAACCACCACCGTTCCACCTAAAGCAATGCAAACTCTTAAAACCCATGTGTCATGCATAAGCATATATTTAGGTTCAAATTTAACAACTTCATCAATTAGAGCCTTATTAAACACGCCGGTGCATCCTGCAAAATCTGATAAAACAAATCTTGTTTTTAGTGTTCTATTGCTATTTAACTCATGATTTTCAATAAATTTCAGGTTTTCATCAACCAATCGTTGCCCTGAATAATATAAAGCCGGACCTTGCATCTCCTTTATGCTGTTCAAAGCTATTATAAGCTTATCCTTATCCCACACGTCGTCCTGATCACAAAAAGCAAAAAAATTGTAATTTTTTTCAGCTCCTATTTTCATTAATTCAAAAAAGCCTTTTTGAACGTTTTTATGATCTCCTTGATACCATTTCAATCTATGATTCTGTGAGTTGTCCTCTAGTATTTTTTGTGTAGAATCAGTGGATCCGTCATCTCTCACTAAAATATCTACTTCTACATCTTCTTGTCCATATAAGCTATCTAATTGTTCCTGAAGAAACTTTTCTCCATTATATGTGGCCATTAACACTAATATTTTTTCCATCATTCTCTCCGTATCTAAATCAACTCTAATGCACAAAAATGAATGTACCTTGGCAACTGTACAATAACACTACCATCATCTTAGTCCATTTTTATAATCCTCATTAGTATAAAGCAGCTCACTTATTTTCTCCGTCAAACATTTCATCAACAATCGCATCAAGTTTTTTGCAAAAAAGTGTATTATTACTCTTTATTACATTTCCGACCCCTGAAATTGATTCATCATATTTCTTCATCATTTCACCTAGCTTTTCAACCTCTTCAACAACTATTATTGTTCCCATCCGTTTTTCAACTTCTTTGCAAAAATCCACTTGATGATCATTAACATGTTCATCATAACAATACTTCCTAGGTACTACTATAGGTGTTTTACCAATCTGAAGTGGCATAATAAAACTTGACGGTCCCCCATGTGTTATTACTATTCTCGCTTCTTCAACCATTCTTACCATCTCTTGGTATGGATACATCTTAGAGTACTCAGCATATTGGGGCTCATATGTACAGTATCCACTTTGAATAACAACCTTTTCCTCATGTTCCGAAGCCCATTTATCCATATATTGTACCAATCTGTTAAATTGTTGTTCATGTGTTCCAACCGTTACAAATATCATATATTCACCATCCTAAAAAATACTGCCTAAATTAACTGCCTTTGGATATACTTTTTTCATTTCATCCCACTCTACTATAAATACATCTGTTACCAGATAACACATTTTCCCAGATACAGTAGGCGCATCTATTCTATCAAACACTTCTATATATATTGTTTTTGCACCAAATATTTTTCCTAACCAAAAAAACGGAACCGCAACTGCTGCACCAGAAGAAATAATCAAATCCGGCTTTTCTTTACGCAACACTTTCCACGCAATAGCTGTATTCTTAATTAATGCTTTAACACTTCTGTTTGTTGGGTAATAACATGGATACATTTTTTCACCTTCTAATAGGCTTTTTGCATCTTCCTTGTCAAAAGTAACCCAAAATCTATCTTTCGATTTCCAAAATGGTTTCAACATATATAAATGCGTAAGATGTCCTCCTGATGATCCAACCAAACACACCTTTATTTTTTTATCCATCCTTATGTCTCCTTCCATTCCAAAAAAACACCGTGCTCCGCCACCCTCTGCTCCTGCAGAAGTTGACTACACGGTGTGTTCCATCTGTCCTGCAACGCGGCAAAGCGACGATTACACTCCAGATTTGCTTAAAAACTTCAGTTCCTCATAGCGAAAAGCAACTGTGGCGGGTGTTCCAAACACATCCACACTTGCTTTCACTGTTTTCTCTTTCTCGTGGTTTTCCAGAATGCGGCAGCGGCTTCCGGCAAATACACCGGAGATGACATCCGCATATTGGAAGCTGTCTGTGTCTGACTGCTCCTCGGCCTGACGTTCTTTATGCCTTTCTTCCCGCAATTCTTCGTACTCCTCTTCGGAGTATTTCTGAATCACCTCAAGACCAACTTCCACCTTTGTCTGGCGGCCAAAAAGATTTACCATTAGCTGCGCCGTGCGCCGGTGTCTGTCAATTCGGTAAATGGAGCCCTGATAATTTTTTAAGGCCCCTTCCGTAATACATATTTTGTCGCCGATAAGATAACCAACTGATATTTGAACGATATAATGCTCGTCCATCATGGAAAGAAGGTAGGCTTTCTCCTCTTCCGTAATTGGTGCAATCTCATCCGCGTCGCGGAGCACCTTTTTAAAACCCGGTACTTTCGCTAAGTATTGGCAGAACAATTCGATGTCACTTGTATCAACAAAAATATAGCCGGGGAACAAGACCTTTTGCTCCTCGTGCCATCTTCCCTGATAGCGCTTTTTCCTGACGTACATCGGGACAAAAATTTTGTCGTAAGTTCTGCCATCTCTATTTAGAATCAGCTTTTTGAAAAGCTGCTCCTTTTCGTGCTCTTCCCCGGACATTACCTGAATCACATACCACATATCCTGCCGCACCACCTGCACATAAATTTAAACTATCTTCTATCTTGCCCCCTGACCTTTCACCACAGAGACAACCGTTTTCAATAGAATCTTGATATCAAGCCCGATACTCCATCTCGAGATATAATCTCTGTCAAGAGCAACAACCTCTTCAAAATCCATCACATCACTTCGCCCACTTACCTGCCACATTCCGGTTATCCCCGGACGAATTGACATGCGGCCTCTATGATGCGGTTCATATTTTTCCCACTCATCCAGAGTCGGGGGGCGAGTGCCCACTAAACTCATATCACCTTTCAGCACATTAAAAAACTGCGGAAATTCATCAATGGATGTCTTTCTTATGAAATTACCAATTCCTTTTCCTGCGCCTTTTTCGCTGCCGATAATACGAGGATCATTTTCAATTTTAAACATGTATCCGTCTTCCACCTCATTCATCGCTAACAGTTCTTGTTTGCGCTCTTCGGCATCCGGATACATACTGCGAAATTTATACATCTTAAAAAGTTTGCCATTTCTGCCAACACGCATCTGTGAAAAAAAGATTGGTCCCGGTGATTTAATCCATATAAATGGTGCCAAAATAACCGTAAAAATTCCGGTTAAAAGACAACCGACAAAACCACCTACAATATCCATGAGGCGTTTGGTAAACGCTTCCCGAAGATTTAATATCGATGGTGTCATAGTCACCACAGTAAATTCACCAAATTTTTCCACAATCCGCTTCTGCATCGGAAAATCATACTGCGAACCAACACAAATATGAACAACGATACTCATATCTGCCATAGCATAAAGAATATCATGATATTTGTCATCCATCTGAGGAATTGCAAAAAAGACCTCATCTACCCAGTCGCGGCAAATATACTCAACCGCACCGGACATACCGGCTACAACCGGAACTCCACCAATTCTGGCATCCTTTTTCGGCTCACAATCAAGGTAAATAATACCTGTAACAGTAAATTCTCCTACATTTTTATTCTGAATACGTTTCAAAACATTTTTTGCATGATCTTTTGTTGTCATCAGTACTAAAGACTTAGACCCCTGCTTTTCGCGGCTGCTGTGACGTAAAAAGTATTTTCTGATACATCGCAGCATATACGCCAAAATCAGATAATACCCTGCCGTTCCTATCAGCACAAAACGGGAGAAGTTTGCCCCCTGCTGAATCAAAAACAGATAAAACACAAAAAGCAGCATGACATATAATACGGTTTTTACCGTACTTTTAAATTCATTATAATAGCCACGCCACAATACATCTTTAAATATATTTAAACTAATAATGACAAAGATTTGCAGAAGCAACACCACTACCGCTGTATTACGATATAAAACAACAGCATACGGAATGCTCCAGCCATGTCGTATAAAACATGCAATATAAAACGCAATTTGAAAGCAGAGTAACTCTTGGAGCATAAAATCTAAATGCTTCAACCATCCCTGCATTCTTCTACGGTACATGCCCATCCTCCTATCACTTTTTAATTACAAGGTAATCCCGGCCAATTATAAAAGGCTTATGGAAGAGGAAAAATCCTCTCCCATAACGCTTTTTTTAGGCTTTTACCACTTTGCCCTTGAATCCGGCCTTTTTCAAAGCTTTCTTAAGTTTCTTGAACTCTTTCTTGGACATTTTTTTGTTAACTTTAATCGTTACTTTCTTTGTGTTAACACCCTTAAAAGCACCTTTCTTAACTGTGATTGACTTTTTGCCCTTAAGGACAATTGTCTTCACTTTCTTAGCACCTGTGAATGCACTCTTGTTGATTAATTTAATCGAAGCAGGAAGTGTAATCTTGGTTGCTTTTGTTGCTTTTGCAAACGCTTTAGCATTTACAGTTGTTACCTTGTATGTAACGCCATTTACCTTAACTGTAGCAGAAACAGTAACACTTTTGCTCTTAGTCGCTTTTACAGCTTTAACAGCAGCAGTACCGTTTTTGTTTACGTTTACTGTTGTACCATTAGAAGCCTTCACATTGCTCTTTGTTACAGGTGTAACAGAAGTTGTCGGGCTCTGTACAGCAGATGCAGATGCAGCGGAGCCTAATGTAAGAGCTGCTGCCATAGCGCATACAAGTACTTTTTTCATTGCCTTTACCATTTTTTCTATCCTCCTTTCCTAAAAGATTCTATGAGAACCGAAAAACCAAAATAAGCTTTTCGGATACTCGCTAATGATTTCCATAGTAGTAAGCATCATTATAATATTTGCCGCCATAATACTTACTTCCATAGCGTTTGGAATAATAACCGGATTTTGCCCCTTCCACACGGTTTAGGACAATTCCTAACAGCGGGCAGCCCGCTCTCTCTAACTGGCGAATCGAATTCTTCACCAAATGCTTTGATGTCGCACCCCCACGTACAACCAGGATGGCACCATCGCAGAGATTTCCAATTCTCTCACCATCAGAAACCAGACTAAGCGGCGGAGAATCAATAAACACATATCGGTATTTTTCTTCCATATAAGCTAACATTTCTTCAAAGCGATTACTCTCCAATAACATCGACGGGTTAATAACATTATCAATGTTTGGTAAAATATCTCCATTTTCCCATTGGGTATGGAAAATTGCCTCCTCAATCGGGTAATCACTTGAAAGATAATGGGACAAACCTTTTATCTCTTCCTTTTTTTCAGATACAATTTCGTATTTATCAGCCATAACCGACTTACGCATGTCCGCATCTAAAAGAATGGACGGCGTGCCTGCTTCCGCAATCTGCTTCCAAAGCTGCATGGCAACAAAACTCTTACCCTCATTCGGCTCGGTACTGATAATCATTATTTTCTTGATTTTTGTTCCAAGAAAACTGATGTTAATTCGCAAACGGTTTACCGCCTCTTCCATCGCATACGGAAGGTCGGGCATATTGTTTATTTTGATTGATTTCATTTCTTTTTCTCCTTCCGTCTCTTTTTCTTATTTTTATATATCTCTTTTTCGCGCTCATCCGAAATTGAAGCAACATCGCCCTCTGGGATGACCGTAAGCGGCATAATACCAAATTCTTTCTCAACATCCTCTGCAGATTTCATCGTATCATCCGTCATAAAGAAGAATGTCAATACAGCGAGCACAATCACCAAACCAACAATTGCACCAAGCATCGTATTTTTAAACAAACTTGGCGAACTCTTTTTTTTCGGCATAATAGCATTTTCTGCAATGTTTGGCTTCGACGTATCCATTAATTTAGGAAGTTCTGTAACAGCAAGTGTCGCCAAACGATTTACAATGCGTTTTGCCTCATCCGGCTTTTTACTCTCTGCCGAAATCGAAAGAATTCGTGTATCGGAAACCGTCGATATCGTCAGCATATTAAGCAGCTGCTCATAAGTATAGGGAAGTTTCTCTTTCTTTATCACTTCTTCCAAAATCGGACGAACACGAAGCAGCTCTTCATAATCCGAAGATAGGGAAGTTCCCAAATCCAAATCCGATAAGTTTACAATGGAATCACTCGAGGATGAAACCATATATAACTTTGCTGTTGCCGTATACTTTGGTGCAACCAGATAAATTGTCACCAGCGCCATCAGTATGGCACCAATTAAAAATCCTCCAATTACAAACACCAGTCTGCTTTTGTAGTAAAGCATAAGTTCAAATAAATCAATTTCCATTTCTTCTTCATTCTTCTTTACCTGAACGATTTCTGTTTTTTCCTTTGTCTCCATTTCATTCCCTCTTCTTTAATCCATATATTTTTGTCATGACATCAATAATTGATTCTTTGTCAGGATAAAATTCAGCATGATCAATTCCATCCCCAAGGGCTTTCCCGATTTTACTCGTACCCTTTATTTCAAAAAATCCTTTTTGTGTCCCTTTTATCAGCCGGTTTGTAAGGCCGGAAATTTTTTTAGCTGTCAGATTTGTCGTGGCCGTCTGTTCGAATTCCCGGAACAATTGACCGACATAAGCCTTATCGCTTTTAGCCTTTTCCTTTGCCTTTGTAAAAAAAGCCTCCATATACTGCTGCTGGCGTTTCATACGAGATGTATTTTTTTCATCTCCCACACCATAGCGATCATGAATATAGTGATATGCCTGCTCGTCTGACAAAGCAAGCGTTTCACCCTTTTTCATTTGGCGGTCAATATCTTGAAAGTCCTCTAATAACGTAACCGTCACTCCGCCAACGGAATGATTTAATTTTGGAATTTCATCCATTGGAATTGCATAATAACCATTAATTTTAAGTCCGCCGAAAAGTTTGGATATGCTCTCCACTGTGTTAGCACAACTTTGCTCGGCATTTCCCCCATACCAATGTGCTGTACACAATTGCAGTTCTGCTGTTGCCGCGCCGGTACCATCATCCTGTATCAGTCGTACTTCCGACATCGTATCTCTGTTAATCGGCAAAAAAGAATAATTGTTGTCTGTTTTATCCACAATAACAAGCATTAAAAAATCACTCATGCTTCCTTGGTATACTTTACTGTCAGCACCTGTTTTATCTGTCCCCATAATTAAATATGTTTCAAAATCGTGATAATAAGAATAAATATTCCCATTCAGTTTCAGACTCCCCAAAGCAGCCAACTCTTCCGACTGCTCATCCATCAAAAAACCATCTTCCGAAATTACCGGTTCCGGCATATGATTTTCAAAAATTTTGAGCCCAATTCCAAATACTATCATCGCCAATATAAGTGCGACAAAAAGAATAAGCATCTTTCTTCGCTCTTTCCTACGCATATTATTTCAGCAACCTTTCCTCCGTCTTATCAATTGTTGCTAATAATGTCTCCCCAAAGATGTCTCTTAAACTGTCACGTCCCTGTTTTAAATTTGGCAAACGTGTTTTCATGTTGTGACAGTCACTTCCCAGTACCAACGGCACCTGAAGTTTTAAGAATTTTTTGATAAAACGCTTTTTTTTATGTTTGTCGATTCCGCCCGTATTAATCTGAGCGTATAAGGGAAGTTTAAAAATTTGATTCCAAATTTTTCTGCTTTTTTGAAATGAATCATATCGCTCGACATGGGCTAGTAAGATTGTCAGTTTTTGTTTCTCAATTAATTTTTTGACATCCACATAAATCTCATCCGTCCACTGAGCAAATGGCATCTCAAGGAGCAAAATATCGGTTCCTTCAATCGTGAGTTCGCGAATTTGCTTCGCATCCCCAATTCCCGGAAAATAATAAACTTCCGCACCCTTCCGTAAAGAAAGGGGAGTCCCCATATCATGCTCATTCAGTGCTTTCGTTAATTTCCGAAAAGAGTGCTCTCTCCGCTCTAAAAAAGACGAAACTTTATCAATATGGGCATAAAAATGGGGAGTCAACAATATCTCTTGCACTCCCTGCTCATCCTCCAGTGTCAACGCCTGAAGAGACTCATGAACATCTCGGCTTCCATCGTCCATGCCAGGTAGTATGTGTGTATGAAAATCTATCATAAAGTATCAAATCCTCCGTCCACACAAACATTCAACTTTAACACCACGTTTAACAATATCAATAAATTTGTACTCTGTCAAGAAAAATATTTAACTGATTATAATTTTCTAATAATATTTTCGAAACCCGCGTACATCATCTGTATAGCCCACCGCCTCATAAAACCGGTGTGCCCCCTTTCGGAATCCGGAAGAAACCAAAAGTGCATATTCACACTGATTTTTAAGTGCAAATTCATCCAATGCCTCAAATATTTTTCTGCCAACGCCCTGCCCTCTGCATTCACCGGAGACAATCACATTCTCTACAACAAGGAATGGAGCATCCAATGCAATGCACACAATTCCCATCGTACTGCCAAACACCTTATCACCATCCGCTGCCACTGCGAGAAAATACTCCGGTCTGTCGACTGTACGATAATAATTGTTCTCTAATACTTCCATCGAAACTCCTTCCGGAATCAAATCCCGGTACATTTTCTGTAATTGTGGGAGGTCTGATTTTTTCATTTTTCGAATTTGAATTTCTTTTTTCATATCTATCACCTGATTTTCATTTTCCATTCGTCAATAATCTCACTATAGTATACGAAAATTTAATGAATTTGTCACTAAAAAAGAAGGAAAAATGGTCATAATAAAGAAAAACTCTTCCTAACAAAAAGAATGCAACATTTCTGTGCTTCCTTTGTTACACGGTTCAATGCCAACACATTTTTCTTTCCTGTTTTTTTCTCAGTCACAATGATGTGCTCCAAATAGCCGGCAGAGTTACATACATCTTTCCATTTTAAATTTAAAATGTCGCTAATCCGTAATGCCGAGTTGAGTCCAAAAACAATCAGTGCATAATTTCTTGGCTTGTTTTCCTCCTTTTTATAATAATTTCTAAAATTTTCCAGAGTTTTTTTGTTCCGTATCGGTTGTGTCGTTCCCATACTAACCTCCTTCTCCTTTCCTTATTTGAATTACTTAAAAATAATCCTTGCTGTCAATGCAACATTTTACAAACAAATGTTGTATCAATGCAAGACAGGGAGGTCTTAAAAATGCTTCGATTATCACTTAGTACTGAAGAATACTTAATGCTTGGCGATGATATCAAAATTGTTTTTTTAGGCGGAAGTAATCACCATTTGCGTATTATGATTGAAGCTCCTAAGGAAGTTAATATTGTACGCAGTACCGTATTAAAAAAAAACAATCCGGAACTAAAGAAGAATTCTCCTTCTTATTATGCCGAGCCAAACTTACCGGAAAAGTACCGAAAAAAAAGAGGCACGAAACCCAGTAACACCAACCCGCAATAATAATCAGAGGATTGCAAGCTGCCGGGCCCGCAGCCTGCGCCTCTGGATATTATAGAGACTAAAACAAACGCAACGTCGCAAACGGATTTGTGACGGTAAAACAAGGAGGTAATTATTATGATCGTATAACACAACATTACATCAATGAACGCTAACAGACAGTTAGGAATCGTAGGAAACAACTTGGCTAAATCTACCGAGAAACTTTCCAGTGGTTACAGAATCAACCGTGCAGCGGATGATGCAGCAGGTCTTGCTATTTCTGAGAAAATGAGAGCTCAGGTTCGCGGCTTGAATCGTGCATCTGACAACGCACAGGATGGTATCTCTCTTATCCAGACGGCTGAAGGTGCTATGGATCAGCCGCATGCTATTTTGCAGAGAACGCGTGAGCTTCTTGTTCAGGCTTCTAACTCCGGCGTATTAGACGGAACAGCTGAGAATGACTTCCAGAAAATTCAGGACGAGATTGATACTTTGAAATCTGAGTATGAAAGAATTAACACAGATACAGAGTTCAACCGTAAAAAATTGTTGGATGGTTCTTACAAAGATCAGTATTTGCAGTTAGGTGCAAACAATGCTCAGGGTATTAATGTTACCATTAAAACAACTGCTTGGGATCCAAAATTATATTTGAGCAAGACAGAAAGTACAACAGAGACTGTAAAGGATGGTATTGCAAGTACCAAAGGAACCACAGATGGAACTGTAATTGAAAATGGAAACGGAAAGAAAATCTCACAAGATGAAGTAGATTCATTGTCTACAAATTATGATACTGCACCAACTGATAAAGATAAAGCCACTCTTGCAAAATATGGTTATAGTCAAGATGCAACTGGTGCCGGTAATTTGAAAACCGACATTAACGATGCAGATAACAAGTCTACAGCTGTACCCGATGTTGATGGTGAAGCTATCTCCGGTCTTCTTGACAACGTTGACACCATGATTAAGAGCGTTACTACAGAGCGTTCTAAACTTGGTGCTGTTCAGAACCGTCTGGAGTACACCGTTAAGGTTGATGACAACACATCTGAGAACCTGCAGTCTGCTGAGTCCCGTATCCGTGATACTGATATGGCAGATGAAATGACAAGATTCTCAAATCATGACCACCAGCTCAGCTGGTGGTTTCCTCTGCGGCTATAAGCCTGTGGTA